>Ga0181402_1000244_pt1 | contig 20507 bp, 27 predicted proteins | sample 25SPOviralmetaG_FD_130131 | JGI IMG/M metagenome (GOLD analysis project Ga0181402, IMG submission 130131) | Marine viral communities from the oligotrophic San Pedro Time Series (SPOT) site, San Pedro Channel, CA, USA - 25 SPOT_SRF_2011-08-17 | ecosystem: Environmental > Aquatic > Marine > Strait...
ACTTAGAGCAGAGTATGTGGGATTTGAGACGTAACTTTAACTTAGATGGGAGAGACTACTAATGGACATGAATGAATATTACAAACAACTAGAGGGTTTTTCTATAAACAAATACTTAGGAGAAGGAGAAGACGGTTTCCCTAAGTTCTTATTGAAAGCACCTAACTATGCACCTGTTACTATTGAGGTATCAGCAGATGAAGAAGGTAACTATGGTGGATTTTTATTTATAAGTCCTGATGCAAAGGAGAATTGAAAGGAGTAAATAGATGGATTATGAAATAGGAACTGATGTAGTAGCAAAGTCAAAAGATATTGACGTTACTTGTGTAGGCAAGATACATGATATAATTGAAGATGACGGAAACATATATTATGTAGTTTGTAATAGTTTATTTTTAGCAGAGGAGATACATTGTGAATAGATACTACGTAGAAATGGAACACCCTAGAGGTAAAGAGGAGCATGGCACTTTTTATATCTACATGATGGCTTATGATTCTAAGCAAATCATAGATATGATTGATGGAAAAATAGTATGGATAGAACAAACATTTGAATAGGAGATACACATGAAAGAACGAGGTTATGACAAGTTACTTAGTGATATAACTATAGAACAGTTGAGTGAGAAGATAGTTAAATTAGCTAAACAACGTGATGAATGGCAAGAGAAAGCTATGAACATGGTTGAAAAGAGTACATATGAACAAAAGTTAAAAGGTGTAAAGTTTTGGAAAGAAGCGTATGATGAAGTAATAAAACTGCAAGGCAAAGGCTATGTGTTCAGCGAAATACCTAACGATACAGATGGTCAAGAGTTTGTTGACAAAATGAAAAAATACTTTAATAAGACATCATATAAGATGCGAGTACGTGGACAACACATCAAGCCTGAGTTAAAAGGTACAGGTGCTACCTATTGGGGTCAGAACTTAGATGAATCTACACACATGAGAATATATATTGAAGCAAAGAAAGGAGACTAAGAATGTGGCATAGAATAATATCACACTTTGAAGAAAAGTATGGAGAGAGTACCAAGTTTGATTTGGACTATGGTAAGTTATTAATTATAGCATTATGTATTTATATAGCATTGGAGGTGTAACATGGCTGATTCACAAACCAAGTTTATACTAAAGTTCTATTATGATGAAGAAAGATTTGATGCTGATGGCATTGGAGATTATACAGCATTTGTAGGAGATTATGAAGAATTTACGTGCATTGAAGATGTAGAAAAAAAGCTATTAAAGGATATAAGAAACGAGGATGGTAGTAAGCCAAAAGCAAAAACAGTAAAAGAGTTTTGCGACAATCATTTATTTGAATTGTATGAAAGAAAATACTAATGGATGTACTTTTTGGCTTAGTAGTATTTTTTATAATGTATGGGTTAGTCTGTCTGTTTCAATGACAGACTTTCCTGTACGGTCATGGGTGGGGTGCAACAATTTTATAAGGAGAAAATATGAGTAAAATATCTGTACAAGATACTGTAAATAGTTATTATAAATCTAGCGATTTCAATATGTTAGGAGAAAAATCTAAAGTAGATTATCAATATTGTATTGGGGTCATGTTAGATACAAAAATTGATTCAAGAAAGCTTGGGGATATGGCTGTCAATAAGTTGACAGGTCACAAAGCAAGACGAGCATATGAAGAATGGTTAGGCAGAGGAATATACTTAGCTAATTATGTTTGTTCTATATCTAGGAAACTATATTCTTATAGTATGGAGATGGGATATACTGAAACAAATCCATTCTCTACATTTAAACGTAAGGCAGTCAAGCCTAGAAAAGTAGTGTGGCAAAGAGAACAAGTAAAACAATTTTTAGATTATTGTTATTCTAACTTTCAATACAGAAGCATAGGTTTAATTGTTCAGATGTCATATGAATGGTGTCAAAGGGTAGGAGATATGAGATTATTAACCTTCGACAGCATAGATTTTAATAAAGGTATACTAAACTTAGAACAATCCAAGAGAGGAGCAACGGTACATCTGCCAATTAGTGATGATTTACTTGCAATGCTGAATCAACAGAAAGAAGATTATGGGTTTCAAGAATATGTTGCACCCTGTCCAAAGGCGATTAGAGGGTCATACAAGCCTTATACGGTACACAGGCTGTCAAAGGTAGCAAGAGATGCTATAACTCTGTCAGGCTTACCTAAAGAGCTACGAATAGCAGACTTACGTAGAACAGGAACTACAGAAATGGTGGAAGCAGGTGTATCTATGGGTCAAATTATGTCCGTCACAGGTCATGCAAACCCACAGTCAGTAAAGCCTTACATGAAGAACACTTACGATAGTGCAAAAAATGCATTGACACTTCGTGAGAAGTATGATATTTAACATTTTAACTGCCGACAGGGAAACTACTATGAACACAAATATATATGAATATTTAGATGATTTACAGTTAGGTATAGGAGAATCTAAAAGACTAAACTGTCCTTTTTGCAACAGCTACAAAACATTTACCGTCACAAACAATATGGGTAAGCTGTTATGGAACTGTTATAAGTCATCTTGTAAGCTGTCAGGAGCAAAAAAGATAAGAATATCCGCAAATGATATAAAAAATAAGTTTATGTCACAAAAAGAACAAGAAAATAACACATTTACACTGCCTGAGTACGTTATTTTAGACAATGATAGGTGGGAAGTACTTAATTTTGCGGTAAAATATGGAATAGATAATGTATCATTGTGCTTACACTATGATGTCAAGGAAAAAAGAGTAGTATTTCCTGTCTACATAGGCGGTTTAATGGTAGATGCGGTAGGTAGGTCTATAACAAATAGATTACCTAAATGGAAAAGATATGGAAAAAGTGACTTGCCTTTTACGTATGGATATGGTAAGGTCGCAGTCGTTGTTGAGGATTGTGTGAGTGCTTCAGTTGTAGGTAATGAAGTATATGTTGGGGTAGCAGTGTTGGGTACGTCATTATCAGAATCACATAAGAGGTATCTTTCACAATTCTCGACAGCCATAGTAGCACTAGACCCTGATGCATTGCCCAAGACATTGCTATTTGCTAAAGAGATAAGAGATGTTGTACCTAATGTTAAGGTACTTAAACTAACAGATGACTTGAAATATCGTAAGGAAGAAGACTTTAATAATTTATATAATTTAACCCCAAAGGAGTAACCAACATGGAATTAGCACTAGTAAGAAGCCTGATGGATAAATCATTTTATGATGACCATCGTGGCTATAAATGCCCTGACAGATTGTTTAGTAAAGATGTTAGGAAGATTAAGAAGGTAATAGATGATGCTATGACAAAGTATAGCAGAGATGTAACACCTGATGAAGTAGAAGCACTATTTATGTCTAGTAATTTTGGCTTAACAACAGCACAGAAACAGGCATTTGGTGATTTGTTTGTGAAGATAAAGAAGGAGAAACCTCTTGGTGCAGACATTGCGAGTGATGTTTTGTCTAAGTTATTTCGTCAAATTATTGGGGAAGACATTGCTAATATTGGCTTTGAGTATGTTAATGGCAGTCTTTCCTCACTTGAACCCATTAGAAATATTATTAGCAAACACAATGACGATTTTCTTCCCATACTAAATGTTGATTGGGAAGATTTAAGTATAGAAAGTATAATGGCTAAAAACTCTCTTGAAACACAGTGGGGTTTTAACATACCATCTTTAACACGGAAAGTAGAAGGTATAAATGCAGGTCATTTAATAATGGTAGGTGCTAGGTCTAACACAGGTAAGACATCTTTTCATGCTTCCTTGTTAGCAGGACCAAATGGTTTTGCAAGGCAGGGTGCTAAGTGTGTAGTGTTATGTAACGAAGAAGCTGCCCACAGAGTATCAATGCGATACCTTTCCTCTGCAAGTGGATTTAAAAAGGAAGATGTGCCTGCGAATAAAGATGCAGTATGGAATGGTTGGAAAGATATACGTAAGAATATTAAGATTGTAGATTCTATTGGACAAGACATGTCGTGGGTAGAAGCTGTATGTCGTACATACACTCCTGACATTGTGGTCATAGATATTGGTGACAAATTTGCAACACAGGCAGGCTTTGCTAGACCTGATGAAGCATTGAAAGCTAATGCTATACATGCAAGAGAGATAGCTAAAAGACATAACTGTGCGGTGTTTTATATGTCACAGTTAAGTGCAGAAGCAGAAGGTAGAATACAACTTAATCAAAGTATGATGGAAGGTTCTAAAACAGGTAAGGCATCTGAAGCTGACCTTATGTTATTACTAGCAAAGAACCCATCAGAAGGTGTAACAGAAGGTGAGCAGGAAGGAGAAGATGGTATTAGGCATATTATATTAGCAAAAAACAAACTATCAGGTTGGCATGGGAGAGTTACATGCGAGTTTGATTTTGAAACAGGGAGATTTGGAGCATGAGTATAACAGGTAAAAATATGGAGTTTGATGGTAAAGAATGGTGGTACAGACATCCCAAAAGTGGTGGTAGACGTAGGCTGTGGTCAAACATTAAGAAGAACAAAGAAAGAATGTTTGTCAATGGTAAGTACATAAAAAAATCACATCCTTTGTGGAAAGAAGGCAACTATAAAACATTTGAAGATGCAGCTTTTGCATCATTAAAAAACTATGCTAGAAGTAAAGTTGGAGAAGTTTATATAATAAGTAATCCTGTATGGGAAGGTTGGTACAAGATAGGTATGGCAGTCGATGCTGAAGACAGACTTATGGCATATCAAACAAGTTCTCCTCACAGGGATTACAAGATAATACATAAAGTTAAAGTTGATAACAGAAGGGAAGCAGAGAAGAAAGCACACAGGGAAGCAGAAAAAATTGCAGAAAAATTTAATTCTGAATGGTTTTATCTTGACACACAAGAAGCAATCAGTATACTGAATAAAGTAAAAGAGGAGTATACAAATGAAACTAACACTTGATGTAGAGAATACTGTAACACACAGAGATGGTAAGTTACACCTTGACCCATTCGAGCCTAACAATAAATTAGTTATGGTAGGTTGCCTGACAGATACAGGTAAAGAATATCTTTTTAGAGATAACTACGAAGGCTTACAAGAGTTACTTGACAGTGCAACAATCTTAATAGGTCACAATATTGTCCACGATTTGATGTGGATATGGGAGTGTGGCTTTAAATATGAAGGTTCTGTGTTTGATACAATGCTAGGTGAATACATACTGCAGTGTGGACAAAAGCAACCTCTATCATTAGAAGCTTGTGCAGAAAGATATAACCTAGATACTAAGAAACAAGATACCTTGAAAGAATATTTTAAACAGGGTAAAGGTGTGGATGAAATACCACACGAGGAACTATCATCTTACCTGTCAGCAGACTTACACGCAACACAACAGTTAAGTGATGTTATATATAGAAAGTTGAATACAGTAGAGTATGCAGGCTTGATGGAGACAGTTGTACTAACTAATCGTGTAGCTGTAACTCTTGCTCACATATATAGAACAGGCTTTGCTGTAGACTTGGAGATGTTAGATAAAGTTAAGACAGAGTTTGAGTTAGAGAAAAGTAATATAGAGAAAAGATTAAACTTACAAGTCAAGCAGTTGATGGGAGACACACCTATTAATCTTAATAGTCCTGAACAGATGTCTTGGGTAATATTTAGTCGTAAGCCTAAAGATAAAGCTATGTGGGCAAATATGTTTACACCTTATCAAAATAAATTGACATTTAAAAGTACTGTGGATAAACATTCTAGTATTGTATATAAGACTAAAGCTATGCAGTGCTTACCTTGTTACGGAACAGGTAGAATTAAGAAGGTCAAAAAGGATGGAACACCATACGTTAACTTACCTAGATGTGTTAACTGTGGCGGTGAAGGCTATACATTTACCCCTCTTAAACAGATAGCAGGATTTAAATTTAATGCTCCTAATGTTAAATGGGTAAGTAATAATGGATTTAGTGTAAATAAAAGTATGCTTGATATTTTAAGAAATGCATCTATAAAAAATGAGAACACAGAAGCTAGTCAGTTTTTAGGTGACTTACAAAGGCTGTCTGCTTTAGATACATACTTAGCATCTTTTGTTGATGGCATAAAAACATATGTAAAACCTGATGGTAAATTACACGTTAGGTTATTACAACACAGGACTGCCACAGGCAGATTTAGTGGAGCAGACCCAAACATGCAGAACATGCCTAGAGGTGGTACGTTTCCTGTTAAGAAGGTATTTGTTTCACGTTGGAATAAAGGTCAGATACTTGAAGCTGACTTTGCACAGCTTGAGTTTAGGGCTGCTGCTTTTTTATCACAAGATGAGGTTGCTATTGAGGAAGTTAAAACTGGATTTGATGTACATTCGTATACGTCTAAAATTATTAGTGATGCAGGTCAGCCAACGGATAGGCAAACTGCTAAAGCACATACGTTTGCACCGTTGTACGGAGCAACAGGATTTGGAAGAAGCCTTGCAGAAGCAAAATACTACGAACACTTTACAGAAAAGTACAAAGGCATCAAGTCATGGCACTCCAGATTGGCTAAAGAAGCTGTAGAAACAGGAAAGATAACTACACCGTCAGGTAGACAATTTTCTTTCCCTAATGTAGAACGATATCCAAGTGGTAAGGTATCACACTTTACACAGATAAAGAATTATCCTGTACAGAGTTTTGCCACCGCAGATATAGTTCCTTTAGTTCTTATGGATATACATCAAAAATTAAAGAACTTGAAGTCTTGCATAGTAAATACTGTACACGATTCTATAGTAATAGATGTTCATCCTGATGAGGTAGATGATGTTATAAATATAATAAAAGCTGTTAATGATTATATTAATAGTTTAATACAAAAACAATTTAACATTGATATAAATGTACCATTATTATTAGAAGCAAAAATAGGTAATAATTGGCTTGACACTAAAGATGTGATGTGATATAACTTGGCATCTTAATTGAAAGGAGATATATAAAATGAGTGCAGTAACAGACGTAACGACAATAGATACAAATAATTATGCAGGCATGGCTAAAGCTATGGGTGTGGCTGTAGAAGCATCTTCAGAACAAAAGACTAATACTCTTGCACGTTTGAAGATACAACATGCACCTATCATGGGTGAGATGGAAATAGATGGTAAGGCAGTTAAAGTAGAGACTATAAACGGTGGTGTCTATAAACTCGAAGTACCTGACGATAATACATATTATTGCGATAGTATAGTTATAAGACCATACTTACAAAGATTTATGTATAAAAGATTTATCACTAATGTTAACCCAAAAGAAGGTGAGAAACGTGGTTCATATCAAAAGACAGTTATGGCAGACAATCTTAATATTGATTTGAAAGATAACTTTGGTAATTTTAATTGTGGCAAGCCTGCAGGGTATATAAAAGACTTTGATGCATTACCACAAGAAACTAAAGATTTAATTAAACAAATCAAAAGAGTACGTGTGTTGTTTGGTACAGTTGATATGGTAGATGCCATGACTAGTGATAAACAAGAGCATAAGATTATTAGTAAACCTTTTATATGGGAAATAGATAATAGAGATGCATTTAAGATTTTAGGTGAACCTTTTGCTAAATTAGCTAAGTTAAAAAAGTTACCTATACAGCATACCTTTAATCTTACTACAGAAGAAAAGGCTTTACCTAATGGTAATCCATATGCTCTGCCTATAGCTAACTTAGATACAAAGAAGTCTGTGGCAATAGAAGAGAAAGACCAAGACTTATTTGCTGACTTTATGGCATGGGTGCAAAACTACAATGAATACATTGTCGCTGAGTGGCAGAAGAAAGCTACAGATAAAATGACTGACGATGAAATGGAAGTTGTAGAAACCTTTGTGGACATTGAATAATGAATCATAAAGGTGAATTGGCAGTTCATAAGTATCTGCAAGAAGTCGTAGACGGTAAATCTAAAATGGATGAATCTGTTATAGAAACTGTTGCTAATGATATCAAAGATGCTTTGAATCGCCAATTTAATGGTGGTAGAAGAGGGGGGTTTACTTACAGAATGTCAAATGTAGGTAGACCTTCCTGTCAGCTTTGGTGGGAAAAGAATCATCCGAGCAAAGCCATGCCTAAACCTACAACATTTATTATGAATATGATGATAGGGGATATAGTTGAAGCTGTATTCAAAGCATTGCTAACTCAAGCAGGAGTGAAGTTTGATAATAGTGAGCAAGTTACACTAGATTTAAAAAACAAAAGAAAGGTTTCAGGAACATATGACCTTGTAGTTGATGGTGCAGTTGATGATATAAAATCAGCATCTGATTGGTCGTACAAATATAAATTTGAATCTATTGATACTTTAAAAAATGGTGACAGCTTTGGTTATGTAGGTCAATTAGCAGGTTATGCAGTCGCATCAGATAAAAAGATTGGTGGATGGTGGGTTGTAAATAAAGCCAATGGGCAATTTAAATACGTCAAGGCAGATGGTATAGACTTAAAAGAAGAAATAGCAAAAATAGAAAGGACAATAGAGCAAGCAAATAGTAAAGAGTTAGTAAGATGTTTTGAACCTGAAGCTGAAACATTTAGAAGTAAGCCTACAGGTAATATGGTTTTAAATAAAAACTGTACTTTTTGTGACTATAGGCAATCGTGTTGGGAAACACTAAAAGAATTACCTGCTCAAAAGTCACTAGCTAAAGAACCTAAAATGGTTCAATACATTAAACTACACGGTGAATAAGTGTCTCCTCATAAAATAAGAAGAGAAGCTATAAAGCATGGGTATAGAAGTGGGTTAGAACATACTCTCTCACTTTACTTAACTAAATTAAAATGTAAATATTCTTATGAATCAATTAAAATAGAATGGGAAGATTTAGCTTATCGTACCTATACCCCTGACTTTATATTAAACAATGGTATAATAATAGAAACGAAAGGTAGATTTTTAGCAGTAGATAGACGTAAACATTTAGCTATACAAAAACAACATCCTGAGTTAGATATTAGATTTATATTTACCAATAGTAGGAGCAAGTTAAGAAAAGGTGCAAAGTCTTCGTATGGTCAATGGTGTGATAAATATGGATTTAGATACTATGATAGAATAATACCTGAAGATTGGCTAAAAGAAAAAGGTAAAAACAAACACCCCAAGTTTATAAAGTTTGGCGGTACAAAAATAAAAAGGAGAGTTTAATGACTGCAAGATATAATCCTGAAGACTTTATACTTGTCTTGAAGCCACATATGGATGACAACCATGTATGGACAGGAGAAGTTTCTGTAAATATTGTTACATCTGATGCTAATCAATTAGATGACGAAGACTACTATGGTATGATGCACTTTGCTAGATTAGTTTGTGGTGCTATACCTGCAATGGATAAGAATAATGAATTTAGGGTAGAGTGTGAAAAAGAAGCTAATTTATACTTGCCAAAAGAAGATAAATGTGCTATGGATAAAGTTAGTAGTGTTGATGGCAATGTCATAACATTAAATTTTAAATCAGACACAGAAGGAAACGCATAATGGAAAGGCATGGTGAATATATGGCAAGACGAATGAAAGAAGAACAAGCAAAGATACAGTCTGACAATATTGAGATAGAAGATATGGTTAATCATCCTATTCATTATAACAAGGCAGGTATTGAAACTATTGATGCTATTGAAGCTGTCACTACAGATGGCTTTAAATACTATCTACAAGGTAATATACTAAAGTATATATGGAGATATGAATACAAAAACGGTGTAGAAGATTTAAAGAAAGCACGTTGGTATTTAGATAAATTAATAGAGGTCTATGATGTCAATAAGAGTTAAAATGATGATAACATTTGAAATAGACCCTGAAGAATATCCTATGCCTGCGGATGGCAGGGTTGACGAAGAATTTAAAGAACACATGCAGGAATACGTACACGATATAGATGGTGTAAAAATTAAAAATATAAAAGCATTAGCGGAAGGAAATTAAAATGTTACAAAACTATTTACCAACAGACTATCAAAACTTCATAGCACTCTCTCGCTATGCACGATGGAAAGATGATGAACAAAGAAGAGAGAATTGGGGTGAGACAGTTGATAGATATTTTGACTATATGGCTACACATCTTAAAAATAACTATTCATATAATATTACTAAAGCACTTAAACAGAAAATGTCAGAGCAAATAATGAACTTGGGTGTCATGCCTAGTATGAGAGCATTGATGACATCAGGACCTGCTTTAGATAGATGTCATGTCGGTGGATATAACTGTAGTTACATACCTGTTGATAGTCCACGTTCATTTGACGAATGTATGTATATACTTATGTGTGGCACAGGTGTTGGCTTCTCTGTTGAACGTGAGAACGTAGACAAGTTACCTGTAGTCAATGAACATTTTGAAGACAGCACTACGGTCATAACTGTGGGTGACAGCAGACCCGGATGGGCAAAAGCATTGAGAGAACTTATTGCTATGCTATATGTAGGTCAAGTGCCTAAGTGGGATGTATCACAAGTACGACCTGCAGGTGCAAGGCTAAAGACATTTGGCGGAAGAGCATCAGGACCTGCACCATTAGTTGAGTTATTTCAGTTCTGCATACAGAAGTTTAAGGGTGCTAAAGGGAGAAGACTATTTCCTATTGAGTGCCATGATATCATGTGCAAGATTGGTGAAGTTGTAGTTGTAGGTGGAGTACGTAGGTCTGCACTTATATCATTATCCAATTTAGGTGATGACCAAATGCGTCATGCCAAGTCAGGTCAATGGTGGGAGAATGAAGGACAGAGAGCATTAGCTAATAACTCTGTAGCATTTAAAGGTAAGACTGAGATGGGTACATTCATGCGAGAGTGGACATCATTATATGAATCTAAATCAGGAGAACGTGGTATATTTAACAGACAAGCCGCCAAAGTTAAGGCACTTGAAAATGGTAGACGTGATGCGGAACATTACTTTGGTTGCAATCCTTGTAGTGAGATTATACTTAGACCTTATCAATTCTGCAATTTAACTGAAGTAGTTGCACGTGTTACAGATACAGTAGACACATTGAAAGAGAAAGTTAGAATGGCTACTATACTCGGTACATTTCAATCTACTCTTACAGACTTTAAATATCTACGTAAGATATGGAAGAGTAATACAGAAGAAGAAAGATTGTTAGGTGTATCTTTGACAGGTATTCTTGACTGTCCTGTTCTTAATAATACCTACTATGAATTAGGAGATGTATTAGAGCAACTAAGACATGTAGCAGTAGAAACTAATAAAAAGATTGCCAAAGATTTAGGCATACCACAATCAACTGCTATAACCTGCATCAAGCCTAGTGGCACAGTCAGTCAATTAGTTGATAGTGCTTCAGGTATTCATGCTAGACATAGTGATTACTATGTTAGAACTGTACGTGGCGATAACAAAGACCCACTCACACAGTTTATGAAAGATAGTGGTATACCAAGTGAGCCTGACGTTATGAAGCCTGACAGCACAACTGTATTTAGTTTTCCTATGAAATCACCTTCAGGTGCAATGACTAGGACAGAAATGACTGCTATACAGCAATTAGAGTTTTGGTTATTATATCAAAGGCATTGGTGTGAACATAAACCTTCTGTTACTATATCTGTTAAAGAAGATGAGTGGATGGATGTAGGAGCATGGGTATATAAAAACTTTGATGAAGTGTCAGGCATATCCTTCTTGCCATTTAGTGACCATACATATGCTCAAGCACCTTATCAAGACATAACAGGCGAAGAGTATGAACAGGCATACAGGAAGATGCCTGATTCTATTGATTGGTCAAAGTTAGCCGACTATGAGAAGGAAGATACAACTAGTGGTGGAAGGGAACTAGCTTGCACAGCAGATGCGTGTGAAATGGTTGACATTCAGGCTAGTTAATGTTAGAAGGTAGTGAAGAGATATTGTGGTGGCAATGGTGGTTATTAATTGCTATCACAATCAATACGACAATAAACTTAATAGTTTTCTTTCGTGGTAGAAAGTTACACATACGAGAGTTTTTACATTTGAAACCAAAAGCGAAAAGGAGTACAAAATGAGAGAGATGATATTACAAGCACTAAAGAGTAAACTATCAGGACAAATAAATGGTCATATAGCTAATATAGAAGCCATGATGAGTAATCCTGTAGGTATCGGAGACCATCCTACTATTGTAGAAACTATAGAAAAAGAGCTATCCTTACTAGAACAGGAGAATGGTAAATTAAATAACTTAGTTAGATTTTTTGAGAGGAGAGTAGAAGATGCAACACAGACAGAAAAAGAAAAGAAACCCCAATCTAAGTAAGTACGATGCTCCCTTGAGAATACAATTCGATAGGGGGTTCAATGCTTTCAGGGGTAAACAGTATGTAAAAACTGTTAAAGGCAATAGAGTTATTATGACAGAAAACCCATATAATCCTAACACTATGCAGTCAAGAGAATGGCAACGTGGTTTTAACTCTGCATATGCACAGCAATTAAAGAAGGTTAAAGATGTCGAAGCTAGAAGAAGAAGCCAAGAGGTTCATGCAGTTGCACAATAAAAGCATGATAACTGCAAATGAATATCAAGAGAAGTGTAAGACTACAGCTATCTATCCTAAGAAAGATGCTATAGCTTACCTATCTCTTGGTCTTGTAAGTGAAGCAGGAGAGGTAGCAGGGAAGGTAAAAAAACATATACGTGATGGTACAGAATCAAACATAGCTTCTGAAATAGGGGATGTGCTTTGGTACTGTGCCATGTTAGCAAATGAATTAGATGCTAACTTAGGCAAAATTATGGAAAGTAATTTGCATAAACTTACTGATAGAAAAACACGAGGAACATTGCGAGGTTCAGGAGATAATAGATAACTATTTTATTTCTAAGTTTAGTGGATAGTTTTCATTAAGTCGTTTAGCTAGGTTCAATAGCTTGTAGTAATCATAGTCATTGCCTACAGCTATTGGACCATATGCTTTAGGGTATGCCTGTTTAGCCAAAGTTTGTATAGCTTGTGGTAATCTATTAAAATCTAATATATCTTTAGGATAATTTTCATATTTTTTAGCCATGTTAATTCGAGTTTGTTGATTTTTTAAACCCAAGCTTATTTCTTCCTTAACCTCTTTTATAATAGCATTAAGTTTATCTCTCTGTCTTTCGTTTTTACTAAGACTAACTTTATTACCCTCAACAATTAAATCTATAGGCTCTAAATCTTGATAAGCTTTTGAGTTTATAAATGGTACAATAACTTCTCCTATATAACTATCCATAATATTACCATACATTTCATCGTATTCAGGATTTTGTGTTTTTGGAAACTTAGCATAACTACGTATTTTTAATCTATCCATTTCCGCTTGAAATTTATTTTTCTTTTCATTTAATAATAAACCTGCTGTCTGTCTTGTTATGGGTGCAACTCTTCTCATTAAGCCTTCTTTTGTGGCAGACCTTTTAAGTTTGGGTGCTTTATATCCTGTGCTTTTACCTATAAGATTTTCTAATTGTTTCTCTATTGCATAATTAGCAGGAACACGTTGCAAACTTCTATTGACAAGAAGACTAAATGCATCTTTTTTGTCCATGTCTTTTACTATTCTTTCGTCATCAGGAGCTAAAAAAGTGTTGTATAAATCTTGAGCAGCTGTTATAGGTATAGTAAATGTGCTAAAAAGATTACCAAAATATTCTGACCCCATAGAATAAATTTTATCTCTCACATCCAAATCTTTGCTAGTTAAATCGTCTAATGCTCTTTCTAAAGCATATGCACCCAAACCTGCTTTAAACTGTGCTCCTGTTAATGCCTGTATTGCAGACGTAAAAGTATCTCTGTTTTTAAATACAGGTTCATCTTTCATAAGCCTAGCAGCTATATCACCAAAGAATAAAAAAGGTGCGGCAGGAAAGAAAGGTCGTAAATCATATGTCTTACCTGATGGTGTTCTTCCCTCATACCAATTTTCGCCTGCGTGTTCTGACATTCTAAATGCAGTTGCTCCTGCAAACATACCTGTTCCTACTAAACCTTTTGCGGCATTATTGTAAGAAGTTATCAATTCATCCTTCTGCATACCTAATATAGATTTACCCACATTAAGTAATTCTCCTCTAGCTTCTCTATTAGTCATTAGAAATACAGGAGAATACTCATACGTATATCTCATTGCGTTCATCATAAAACGTGGGAAGGGAGCTAATGCTGTTCCAACAAAAGGTGCAGAGTGTATGCCTGATATTATACTTCTAGCTAATGCACTATCAGGAGTTTTTTGATAAGTAAAATATAAAGTATCTTCTACAATTCTATCTAATGCTTCTCTACCTTGTTTAGTACCAAAAACATCATTAAATCTACCCTTTTTAATTATTTCAATTAAATTAAAATCGGCTTCATTTATATCTTTACCACTAATTTTTTTATATGCAGAGGGGTCTTTCATCGCTTGCGTATACATAGTATTTAATTCACGTTTAAGATTGCCCACAAAAGCTGCTCTTTTAAACATGTTATCAGATATAGTGTTTAGTGCGTTTAATTGTCTTGATGCTTTTTCAAATCTACCTACTTTATGATTTCCTGACCTACCCCCTGTAACATCTGCAATATCAGCTAGTTGTTTAAACATACGACCTGCTTTATCCTGAAAACCTTTTTCAAATATTTGTTCTACTAAGTTAGCTTCTTTTTTATTTGTTAGTCCATAAGCTATTGACCACACATCCGAATTAGGTTTTAATTTTGCAGTTCCTGTTACTCTAGCTAGTCCATTATCTAAACTTTGTGTAAGTATGTCCATACCAACACGTGAATATCCTGATACTACGTTTCTAAAAGTAGTAGCAGTTTGTGATGTCATAAATGCTAATCTTGCAGCATCTGCTTTTCTTAATCCACTTATATCTTCACCTGAAACTTCTAAATATTTTCTTACGTCACCTTTATCCACAGCATCTGAAAGTTTTATTGATGCATCTTTAAACTCTTTACTAAATCCAAATATGTCAAAACTAGCCACGTCATCTAATGATTTGTTAAAACCACGCATACTAGCTAAAAAGTTTTTTTTCGATTGTCCTGCTGCCTGTAATGTTCTAGCGGCATCAGATAAATCTGCCATAAAAATATTACCTAAATCATCATAAGTAATATCATACTTTTTCATTATATCACCAAACTGTTTTTCTATTTCATCAATAGCTTTGGTTGAACCTTTTATATCTCCTTTAGCTAACTCTCGTGTAACTCTTGCTAATGTTTCAGTTATTCTTTCCCCGGGTTTCATACCACCGACTTCACCAATTAGTTCCGTCAATGCACCTGCAACCTGTTTAAATTTTTCAGGATTAACAGCTAAACGTACAGAAGCATCTAACTCTTCCTTTGTTGCCATTTCTCCTAGTTTTTCTCTACCTGCTTCAACTAAATCTTTGTTTAAAGAGTTTAATGCATCCGTAACTTCCTGCCCTAATACTTTATTTGCATCTAAAACATTGTCTGCATTTAAACTACCTTGCAAAGTTCTTTTAGCAATAGCATCTTCACTTTCTTTAACTATGTCTCCTGTATTTTGTTCTATTCTCTTTACAATCTCTTTTCTTCCCATAACTAAAGGAACACCAACACTAGCACCTGCTGATACTGCGGTAGCTAAAGCTGTTTGACCGAAACTATAATCGTCTTGAAAGCCTGCTTCCATCCTAGTTCCTTGAGCAGCAATATCTTGTAATGCTCCACCTGTGCCTTCAATTACGGCAGCAGATTTAAGAGGATTGGCAGCCATATATGAAAGTGCTTGACCTATTTTTAATTTTGATGCGGCAACAACCGCTTGACCTGATAATTTACCACCTGCAGGTATTAATAAAGATAGATAAGTAGATGGTGCAGTCGCTATACCACCCAAATAATCTAACATAGCTGTACTAGCATCACTGCCACCTTCTTCAAAGAAAGAAGGCATTTGCTCATAAGCTGAATATAAATTACGGTAATCATCTAGCTCTTGTTGTTTCTTAGCATTACCTGACTTTGCATCAGTAACTAAACCACTTACATAGTTATAATCCATACCTGCATATACTTCATTGACATTAAATTGTCTAAAATGTTCTATAAATTCATCAATAGCTTCATCCTCATCTATATTATCGTGACCTAGATGATTCTTGGCAAAACGCACTGCTCTAGCTCTCATGTTTGCATCAGATTTGATGCCCTCATAAGTATTCTTTTTAGGGGGTATAATAGAGGATGTAGTAGTTTCAGGTGTATATTCTGAATAGTCAATTAAACCTGATTCTACTTTTTGGGTGGGTGTAATAGTTACATCTTTTTCTTCTTCAGCAGGTTGACCATACTGAGAATAATCAATTAACTCTGCCATTATTTATCCTTTGGAAGATTCATACCTGTTCCAGATATTCCATAAGTTCCGTAACCTAGTTTACCAGTTAAACTTTCTACCTTTGCTTCTGCTTCTTCTTGTGTGTAATTAGCCGAATTTACTAGACTATCAATAACTGTTTGTTTTCCATTTGTTTGTATATCTTTTACAATTCTTTCATCAGGTACAGGTAATTTTATTTTAGTTGTTTCAGGAACTTCTACTTTAGGTTTTAAATTATTTTTAGTTTTGTCGGTATCCTCTAAGGCTATTTTAACCGCATCTCCACCAATTACCAAATTATATGCTTCATTAAAGTTAGATAATTTAGTGCCTTTTAATCTAGTTACATAAGTTTGTTTGTAGTTATTTAATTGTTTTATTCTAAAAGATTTATATTCTTTTGGCTTTAATATTTTACTAACATTACCTGCACTGTCAAAACTCACAATGCCACTACCTTCTAATTCTGTTCTTTGAGTAGATAATTGTTTTGATAAAAAGGTTTGCATATCTGTTCTATAACTTTTAATTCTAGTTAACTCCGCATCACCACCTTCGCCTATTTCTTTAATATTATTTAAAGCTTGAAGACCTTCTGTTGCTTTTTTAAATGCTTCATCATCACCTGCTTGTTCTGCTTTTAATGCATTTTGAGTTAATATATTTCTTGTAGCTTCTATATTTTTGGGCATAGTTAATGAATTTATATTAGCATCAGTTAAATTAGCAAAAGTTACTTTAGTTGGGTCTAATGTACTAGGTATACCTAATCCTGCCATTTGTTCTGCTCTAGTTTTTAATCCCTCTGATACACCCTCTTGTGCACCTGCACCTAAATCTGTTTCAAACTTGATAGGTTTCATATAGGATTTGGCATAATCTTCTACAGTAAAATTAGAACCTTCAAAAGTATCAGGCATAGAACCCACATAACCTGATAAATCTTGACCTAACCCCTTTAACTGCAAACCATTATTTGCAAACATAGTTGCATCGTCTACATTACCAATCTTATTATACAAAGCCGCAGCATGGTCAACATTACCATCTGTTAACTGTGCAAGTTTCTTAATAGCACCTTCTACTAATTCAGCTTTGTTCTCTTCTTTATCTCTCTTCTTCCAATACCTTTGAGTATGCGTATCCCATGCCTTGTCAACAAGAAGATTCACACGTTTCTCATTACTTTCTATGCCTTCAGCTACACTCTCTGATAAGCCACCTACAAATGCACCAAAATTAAAAGCCATTATTTTCTCCTCGCCATTAAGCCTGCAGGCATATCTTCTTCCATCTCTTCATCTTCTTGTGATTCTTCTACAGGCATTTCCATATCTTCATCGTCTTTTGCTTTCATACGATTAATAATCTTACTCATTTTAACTTCTGATATTTCGCCTGTATCTTTTAACTCTGTACCTTTATTATAATCTACTTTTGCATTAGTTGCAATCAATTCTAACAATTCTATTATTACAGGCATAATTAATATACCTACATCAATACTGTGCTTACCTTCCATAACAGAAGCAAGTTGTAGTGAGTTAGCTATTGTTGTTAAAGGTATACCCATTTCTATTACATCTAGTAATTGGTCAGTAAAATCTGATTCCATAATACGTGGAATGTAATATTCCAAAGCTTCTTCCGCACTACTGTATTGTGCTGGATTTTGCCAAGGTCTATCTCCTAGTGGAGCAGTTAAACTCTGCCCGGGAATAGGACCATCAATAGGTAATTCAGGTATATCAGCTTGTGGTAGTAGTGCCATTAGTTATTCCTTCTCTCATGCCTTTTATTTTGTTGACTAGTTTAGCCATACGATAAGAAGCATCCATGTTTGTGGGTTGATTAGTCTTAGACATATCACGTTGTAATAAGCCTGTTGTTTTTGGTCTACCTTTAGTTTTAGGTGTAACTTTAGGTAAATTATTATATGCAATGTATGCTGGATTAACTCTATTTATCATTAAAACAATCCTCCTAGTAATGAACCTGCTACTGAACTTTTACCTGCGGTTAAGAATGTACCAATTAATTTACCAAATCCTGTAGATGAATTGTAATCATTCTTTAAGTTTTGTATATCAAAAGCACTGTCCGCAGCTAATTGTGATTTAGCTAATTCAATTACACGACTTCTTTCATTCTCTGCAGATGTCCATGCCCATTCCATAGTATCACCATAATATTGCCATAGATTATTGTAAGCTTGATTACTTATACCTAAAAGATTTTGAGCATTTAATTCGTTAGCACGATTGGTAGTGGCGGTATCTGCTGTAGCTATTTGTCTTCTCCAATTAGCATTACTCTGTGCTATTACAGTTTGATTCTGTGCATTGAATTGGTCACGTTGATTGTTTAGCTCTGCGTTAAATCTTTCAATGGTGTTTGTCTGACCTGCATTAAACTGTTCTTGAGCATTTACTTGTGTGGCATTAAACTGATTAGCCTGTTGACCTAGTTGTGAAAAGAATTGGTCTACTTGATTTTGTGATGTAGCATTAAATTGTCTACTAGCATTTTCAGAAGCTTGGTCAGTAAATAAAGACTGTATTCTTTGCTGTGCATTAAACATATTAGCTTGTTGTGTATTAGATAAATTAGCCATGTCCATCTGCATAAAAGACTGTGCGTTCTGTACAGCAGATTGTTGCCTGTTATTTAAATTAGACATATCCATATTAGACAAAGCAGATGCTTCCGCCAATACCATTGCTTGTTTATTAGATAAGTTATTTAAATCCATAGTGTTTACAGCACGAGAGTTTTCTAAAGCAATATTTTGCTCTGCTGTAAAGTTCATGTTAGCTATATCACCAATCTTAGCAGCATTTTGTACTCTTGCTTGAAACCCTTGGTCAAACTCCTGCCCTATAAATGTAGCACGTTGTTGTGCCGCAAGCATTGCTCTCTGCTGTCTATTAGATAGATTTGCAGATTCAAACGAAGCCTGTACTTGTGCATCTGCTTGTGCTATAGGTAGTGCTGATTCTAAAGCAGCTTGCACCATTGCCTGACCTGCCATACTAGATGCACCTAATCCTCGCTGTGCCATTTGTGCTTGTACAGCACGTAACGAACCTGCTGCCCACGCAGGGGGATTGGAAGCATCAAAGTTAGCAGTTAAACCTGCGAGTTGTCCTTGTACTGTAGCTTGGTCTGTTGGAGTAGCAGTGGCAGCTTGTATCTGTTCTGCATATGTAGATGCTGTCTGTGCATTAGCTACAGGTGTAACTAATTCACCTGACTGTACTTGTCTTTGTACAGGATTAGTCATCTGTGATGCAACACCTTGAGCAGCATTTAATTCTGATACAGAACTCGCTACTTGTTGTTGTGCAGTCACTTGAGCATTACTACCTAATGTACCTTGAGCTGCTTGTGTTTGTTGTAAAGCTGTATTAACAACACCTGATGCTTTTTCTGCTGTCATAACATTTGCATCTTGTATAGTTGGTTGTGTAGTTGTAGCTGTTGCAGCCTGTGCTGTTGGCAAGGCAACTTGCCCTGATACTTGACCTACACCTGCTCCTATGTCCTGTTGAGCAGTAGGTACAATGCCTACAGGTTGTACTTTTGCACCTGAAGGTAATCCGGGTGTAGCTAACATTTGAGCAGACACATCACCTATGGTTGAGTTTTCTTGAAAGGTCTGAGTAGGCACAGGTTGTGTAGGTAGTGTCTGCATAGCAGTTCCGCCTTCAGCAAACGATTGTTTAGGTGGTGGTGTATATCCACCAACCATTTCTTGTTGTTGATTCTGTGCAAACCTATCCATCATGTAACCACCTTCAGCCATTTGTGGTTTTTTATTCATTTGTGTAAATTCTTGCTGTTTCCTAAAAGCATTTTCCATAGCTGTATATTCTTGTGCAACAGAAGGATTAGACATAAGGTATGCAGGAAAACCATCTTTCTTTCCCATGTACCCTAAACTTCTAGCAATAGCTTTTTGTCCTTCTTCAGGTAATTGATTTAGTGTTTGCATTATCTATTTCCAATCAATACTTTATCCAACTTATCTTCTAATCTTTTGAGTGCATCCATAAGATTGTGCATATCATCTTTCACATCATCCTTACGTGCATAGTCCTCACGTGTCTTGTTCAA
>Ga0181402_1000245_pt1 | contig 20501 bp, 27 predicted proteins | sample 25SPOviralmetaG_FD_130131 | JGI IMG/M metagenome (GOLD analysis project Ga0181402, IMG submission 130131) | Marine viral communities from the oligotrophic San Pedro Time Series (SPOT) site, San Pedro Channel, CA, USA - 25 SPOT_SRF_2011-08-17 | ecosystem: Environmental > Aquatic > Marine > Strait...
CGAGGCGCTTTCTTGCAAGAACACCGACTGTCAATACAACTGTAGCAGAGCATGCGGTGAATGCTTGTTTGTGCACCTTCAAGACTTCATCCAGAACATGGATGCTGCAGAAGACGATCAGAAAGAAGATATGCACAGCAAATCTGGATATCTCAAGGTTTTTGATGGTAGCGGTTACATCTCTATCAAGAACGGAATGTCAGGAAACGAACTTGCACGTGTTTTGGGTATCTCCAGAGCTGGGGTAAGCGGTCACATCAGTAAATGCGGCAGGAAGCTAATGCGTGCTACGTTCCTCCAGGGATGGACTTGGGACGAAGTTGATGATGTTCTTCTCGGAATGGGTAATTAGTGCACACTTAAAGGGTTGTGTCTTCCAGTACTGCGATCAGTAGATTAGGTCACAAGACCTTCCAGGATTCTACATGCAGGCAGAGCAACAAGAAGAAGTTAAATTCGATGATTTCACTAGAGATCCCTCAGCAATCAAGATCATTGAGCGTATCCAGAAGCTGACCCAGAAAGTGCATGCTCTTGTAGATGAATGCAAAGCCTGCAAGCAAGAAACAAAAAGACAATGAGCGATCAAGAAATCAAGATCGTTTTAGCTGGGATTGAGGCTAGCTTAAAGCGCCTAGAAGAGAAGCTTGAAGAGCTCACATCTGACACTAAAGAACTAAAGTCTGCAACCTACAATCCAGTTGATGGCCTCTATGCTATGATCGCCAGACAGGATGCAGACATAAGTACACTAAGAGCTCAACTGGGTACATACAGCAAGGCGTTGTGGATTGCAGGTAGCACTATCATCGGTCTAGTGGCAAAGACGATCATCGAGCTGGTTTAGAAGAACTTCCCGAACGAATGTTCAATAGGCACTGTCTGCATCTGAGCACCCAGAACAGGCGAATCAATCAGCTCAGTAACCATCATCAAGGCAACAGCATTATCACAGTGTGTGACCTGCTTGCCAACAATCCGCTCAGGGACAGACAGGAAACCTCTATTATCAACCTCCAGTGTCTTTAGATCCTGGATGAGGTTGGTGCATGACGGATCGATGATCAGCTTGTTGTCCATTATCAGGCGCTCAATCTGACGTCTCCAAACTTCATACTTGTTTCTGTTGACTGACATGGGCTTAACTGCACCATGACCGAATCGGTTTTGCATCAACTGCTTCACTACAAGACCGCCAACACCTTGGTCAACAACTATCTTGGTTACGCTATGCTTGGTCATCAGGCGCTCTATGTACTTTAGTTGTTCCTCAACCGGTGTTTCCCATAGGGTGAGCTCTTCATGTACACAGAGAGCGTCTGATACACTGCACACTACTATTCCTGATGCGTGCCTAGAGAAGCCTGGGTCATAGCCAATGACTTTGACACCCACATGTGACGGTGTTCCGATGCAGTTCTCTACTAGTGCCGGATCAAAGCAGGTCGTCAATCCGCTGGTAAACTGGTTCAAGAAGAAGCGCTGCCACAACTGAGGGTGAATGGACTTCCTAATCTCATCGATCTGCTGAGGTAATCCATCGGGGTAGACGTCATAGATGTTGTATTCCAGAAGCCTCCAGTTACCCCCTCTACGCTTAGTGTGCCAGAACCTATGCACGAATGAACCATCCCTATCTGCATTAGTGGCGATGATGGTGCGCAGGTGGGGTGAAGAAGATGCAACGATCAGTGACTGGGCTAATAGTTCCTCAGGATCAAAGCGGCTGAGACTGAGCTCATCCACAATGACAGAGCCTGACCATGCCTGCAAGGCACTAGGCTTACCCACCATGGCAGAGATCCTAGATCCATTCTTCAACACCACCTCTGCCACACCACCACGGTTAGGCTCTCGTAAGGGACCGACAACAGCCTCCATCTTGTCAAGGTGTTTGTGAACGTCATCAATGATGCGCTTGGATTTTGCATCCGTCTCTGAGATGATCTTGACATCATGACCAGGTGTCCCATCCCAACCACACGCTAGCAAAATACCACAATAGGCTAGTGCGTAAGACTTACCTATCTGACGTGAGCCAAGGACACCGACACGATTACCGCTGATGACAGCATTGATCACTTCACGCTGAAAAGGACGGAAAACATGATCCAACATGAACTTGTGGTATGTCCCGAGATTCATTCGCCCTCGATAATTGTGTCTGGGTCAATCCCGTGAATGTCGAACAAGAGGCGCCGAGCTTCAGTCTCATCCTTGACGTGGGCAGCAACCTGCATCTGGCGTGGTGCTAGATCACGTAGTTGGTTGAGGGCACGTAACTTCAGAACAAGAGCATCACGCTGTGCCGCCATGTCACCACGAGCAACAGCATCATCGTACATATCACCCACAGATCGCAACACGTTAGACAGACCCATACGCACAGAGACCATCACTTCAGTGGCCCAGTCAGTATCCACCGCCAAGGCTGTCTGCATCGTAGCCTCAAGCAGGGTGTGTGCCTTGTAGTGACTGAGACCGAATTCCTGCTGAATGTCCCTGACGATGGAATCTCGCGTGGCACCCTCTTGCATCCTACGTAGGACGAGAGCAGTCCTAGCCTGTGCCTCAAGCTCCATCTGTTTTCTGGTCTTCTGTGGCATCAGGCTGAGAGGAGCACACTGAACAGAGACTTAGCCCTGTCACGATCAACAGCACCCGACACATCACGCCACATCTTCACATGCCAAGACACTGGAAGCGGAGGTGTGCTCGATCCCACAAGGTGTTGCGCATCGACATGCCAACCCTGAACTACAGCCCACGCGCTGACAAAAGAAGAAAACTGCTTAGTAGCCTTATAGGGAGCAAGAGAGATACCAGAAACCTCACAGTGTTTAGACCACCTACCCCAGATAACATCCAAGTGTACGCCAGAGACAATCCAAGACACTACGCCTGTATCCAACCAGGTAACCAGCTCCTCGCCTTCCTGCAATGTCTCAAGAGCATCCACGTAGGCCATTAGCTTCTCACCACCTTCCCTGCCCAACGCATGCATAGCAGCATCTAGGGGGATAGAGACACCGCCACCAGCCAGCAGTTCCCTCTCTTTCAAGTCGACTTCTTCACGTAAGGCATCCAGTTTTCGGTTATGCCAGTTACGAATGCCTAAGACTTTAGCGCGAGCTCTGACCTCATCTTCAGTTTTTTCCACAGTATTCCTCCGGTTTGTGTTTGAGCGGCATACTTAGATACAGAAGGGGATCATCGTAGGGCGCCCGGTCTTAGTGTAACCTATACAGGCAGGCTGCTACTATGAAAAATCTTCATAGATTTCGATACAATAAAAACATGGCAAAGAAGAAGAAAACACATGTCTGGGAGAGAGAACGAATTGACCCTCTGATGGAGCAATATCAGCACGCCTACAAGCTCAAGCGCTGGGGTGAATGCGACATGCTATACCCAGAAATACGCAAGGAACACGAGAAGCTGTTACGCTCTTGGCTCAACATTAAGAAGATACCGACCGAACTAGAGACGATAAACGACATGCTGTCTCACCTGCACCACGTGATGGTCAAGTACTGGAAGCCTAACACAGGCAAGAGCTCAATGAGCTATTTCATTATGGCCGTCTCCACCCTGTGTGCACAATACTGGGCCGGCACGCTGGCGTCAAGCACCCTCATCCGAATGCCACCTGGAAAGTGGGCTGTGCTTGAGGAACACCCCATCCAGAACAAGCGCAAGGACAAGAAGAAAATACGTCAGTCACTGGAAGACCGAGGCTACGAGAATGATGACTACGTAGTGAGAAAACGTGGCAAGCAGTGGCAGGTGGTACGCAAGGATGTAGGGACATTCGAACGTCTCGATACCAGCAACGACATCCAGGAGATCAACTGGACTGATGGCTTCGATGACGTTTGCCTTGATACCCTGAAGGAATTTGTGCCTGATGTCGTCACTAGCCGGCAATACCACGACTTAGCTCGCTGCATCATCGATCTAGTGGACGTCATCCGTAATAGTGATATCTCCTTGGCCGGACGCGGTGTGCAACTATGGTTGAAATCTGCACTGAATGAACGTCTCGATTGGGCAGTCACAGCACCCGACATGAAGATGGGACTTTTTGTGGTTCGAACTGCATACAAGTACTACCGAGAGGAATTCCCTCCAGAAGCCCAGACTTTGTACGGCCAAAATGGCTACATTACTATGGGCATATTGTAGATTAGATCAAATCAAGGAGCACACATGTCAGACATCGACATCCTGAACTACAACCTTGCCGTTCAGAAGAACCTAGAGACTGATGAGATCCGCGGGCCGTTTCACGGAATTTTGGACGCAGGTTTCCTCGACAGTAACGTTCAGATAACACCACGAGATCTCTACGGCAGGCCTCAAGCGCCTGGGCTCTATTGGGAGATGAGATATTCGGATCCCATTATCGCCTCCATCATGAACTTCAGACGTGACAGTGTTGGATCGCTTGACTACGACCTGCAACCTGCTGGTGAGAGCGAAACTTGTAAGCTGGCAGCCAAGTCAGTCAAGTACGTGCTAGAAAACATGCCTTATATGGACCTCAACAGTTTCGTGGCGAAGACCTACGACGAGGTCTACAGCTTCGGATTCTGCTTGTACGAGATGGTGGTCAAGGAGGATAACACCTTCTGCCTGCACCACGTTCCTAGTTTCATGGTTGACTGGTGGATCCTCGACCAACAACGCACCTACCTCGATGGGGTGAAGATCGACGAGGGCGACAAGCTGATCGAAGTGGATTCACGTAAGTTCGTTTGGTTCGGTGATCAGGCATTCGAGGGCAACTACTGGGGCATCTCTGACCTGCGTAAACTTGTGGCCATCTTCTCGGCTCGCAAGCAAGACATTCAGAACTACCTGGCACTTCGACGGCTGCAACAAGGTGTTCCCTACTTCAAGGAGAACGGTGACCACCCCAACAACGAGAACAGCTGGCAGGTGGCTGCTAACTGGTTGACACAATACTTCCAGGGCAAACCGTCACCGCTTATCCTCAATGCCGGCATGGACTTCAATTACCAGTCTATCACGATTCCGGGTGTCGATAACGCATCCAACATGCTCGGCTACTTCGACGCTCTCATTCGTGATGCACTAGGAGCCAGCCTTCACAACCTTGGAATCGGTGATGCAGGTGGAGCCTATGCCCTCGGCAAGGAGCTGGCCATCTCTGATGCGGAACAGTTCCAGGCACACGTCACTGACTTCCTCCAGATGCTCAATGGCAACAACGCACCAGAGAGCAACCTGTTGGCTGTCATCACGGAACTGCTCGGCTTCGACCCTGCCGTGCACACACCTACCATCGTCGTCAGAGACAATGTCATCGAGCTCAACGCCATGGACAACCTGGACAAGCTGGTCTCACTGGTGAAGGAAGGCATCATTACACACGAGGATCTCCCAGATGACTTCGAGGTGATGGTCCTAAGAGAACTTGGATTCGAATACAACGGAGAATAACAATGACTATCAGATACTACAGAAAGAAAGGGACTTACGGCGTCATCCTTCCGAGAGCCGGTGGCATCAAGTTCTTCAAGGAAGAAGAGGCAGCCAAGCAGTTCATGCTAGCATGCGGTCTATTTGAAGATGTGTGGCCACCAGATGAACCCCAAGCTGCTGAGGCTGAGGAGCCTACAGTAACACCTACGTCTGAAGACGAAGTTGCAGAGGAAGCAACTGAGGAGCAAACAGAAACACACGGAGAGGACGACTAATGAGCACTAGGATCATCAACAAGGTCGAGAACGTTCCGCTTGCATCGGACACCAAAGTCGTCATCCCGTCTAATGATCTCAGCGCTTACACAGCATACGAGATCTCGCTGTACGTCGATGGTGGCAATGCAGTCTATCTACTTCACCAAGACGCACCCGGTCAGATCTCAGGACACAGGATCCCTTCCGGTGGTGTGGCAACCCTTGGCCCACTGAACACTAGGGACTTCCCGGCAGTGTATGCTGCTGCTGACCTTGCTAGTTCAGTGGTTGTGTCTTACGCTAGCGTCGCGGAGGACTAAGATGTCGTTCAGTATCTTTGCATCACAAGGCGTCACATCAAACGTCAATGAAGCCATTCAGTTGGCCTCAGGTGGTTACGAATTCACAGCAGGCTTTACTGACCGAACTACAGGCCAAGCTGGTGTGTCTGCTGAGGGATCTAACGTTCTCTACACCCAGGATATGCTCGACAATGAACGCTGGATGCGATTCGGCTTTGACACAACCCAACAAGCTACAAACGACATCCCATACTGGACAGACCCACCGCCTGCACCGGCAACTGGTATCGGTGTCTTTGGTGGTTCGTACATGCCTGGTGGTGTGACTAGGCTGTTTAACTTTGGCGACAACACAGCATACAACGCAGCAGACGAGGCAGGGGATTTCCAATACACAGCCGCTGGAGGATCACTAGACTTCACACAATGCAATGTTGGGGATCTTCTTCTTGCTCGCTTTGACTTCAACGTGGTACCGCAGGTTGCAAACACAACACTGGAGATTGCACTGATCTGGGCCAACAGAGATGCTAACGACGCCATCACATACACCTTTGCTCTTACTGGAGACCCTGTCTTCTACGGACAAGGCTCTGTTGGGAAAACGTTCCTTAACAGACCGGTCCTCACGGCATACTTCGCATCACAAGAAGACGTGAATGCTCGTGCTCTCTTCGCTATCCGCGCAGATAACATCGTGCAGATCCAGCCGCTGACCACACTAATTAACATTGTGAGGTAACAAGATGACTATTAAGGTAAAGAGAAACGCGGCAGGTAACTGCATCAACTTCATTGGGTCTACCAACCCGGCGTACTGGAACGCATGCCTATCAGCAGAGGTAGACACTGAACTAACAGGCACAGTCAACGTAATTAACGACATCAGGACTGTTGTTGCTGGAACAACCCAGTATGAATTCTATCAGTTTCCCTTTGAGATATTTGCAGAGGCAGACGGCACACCCTTTGCTTCGGCAGCAGACTGCGCAGCCTACATTACAAGCCAAGCCAATGTTGCGACAAATACTGGTCAGTTCATCCTTTCGGCAACTGACACCCTTGATTTCTCTCTAGATTCGACAGGCACAACCATCCTTCTAGACAATGGTGATGCATATGCTGTAAATGCCCTTAGAGCCATTGCTAATGATGACGATTACATCAATATTATGCAGCACACTGGGAACACTGCGATCTTCACAGACCTCCGTGTAGCCAATGCCAGTATCGATGGTGTTGCGGTCAGTGCAACCTTAGCGACAGCAGTCAACGAACTAAACGCTCTATTCCAACAATCAGGCGGTGCCACAGGAGATGCCCCAGTCATTACATCAGCAACTACAGTCAACCTCACCGAGGGCGACACACTGAACTATGAGCTGGTTGCAACAAACGGCGTAGCCTATGAATGGACCAACCTGCCATCTGGCGTTGCGACTGTCGAGGGTAATCAAAGAACCATTATCGGCGGCTCAGGGCTAACACCTGCAACCTACACCATTACTGCAAAAGCAATCAACTACTATGGTGTCGATACAGAAGACATCGATGTCATCGTTTCAGCCCCAGCGTTCTCAAACACGAAGAGCATTCAGTTTAGTAACCTCGACTACCTTGGTGCAAATGCAGCACAGCTAGACGCAACCTTAGGTCGAACAGGAAACGGTGCAGGTTCAGGTGACGCTTGGACGATTGCGTTCTGGTTTAAGCCAACAACAGACACAGGTGCCCAGACAATCTTCTACTTCGGGTCAAACGATGTAACCAACGGAGGTTTCCTCGAGGCACGCTTTGTTGGTAACAACGACCGTCTTCGTTTCCGTTACGGAAGCAACAACAATTACGTTCAACTAACAACACCAACAGATAGCCTCCCGGCAGGTTCTTGGAAGCACGTTATCATCACCTACGACGGTGGTACTACAGGGGCTTCATCTGGTGACATCTCAGACTACTACAGTCGCTTTGAGATCTTTATTGATGGCGTCTCTCAAACCACATCAAATAGCAATTCAAACTACGGCTGGTCCGGCGCACTGGAAGGTCAAAACCTTCGCGTAGGCCGGTTCTCTTCCGGGAACTACCTACAAGGTGGAGCCAAGATTGAAGAACTAGCCTTTTGGAATTCAGACCAAACGGCGAATGTGGCTGATATCTACAACAACGGTGCAACCCACGACCTAGAAGATCTAACCACACCACCGACGCACTGGTGGCGCATGGGCGACGGAGACACATACCCTAACATCCAAGACAACGTTGGCTCAGTCATCTTCGTGATGTACAACATGACTGCAGCTGACATCGTAACGGACGCACCCTAAGCCATGATCGTAGAACGCGTATTCTGCATTAAACCGGTCGATGACTTGTACGTCGTGAATCGAGGTACGGGTGCCTTATGGGAACCTTATGATGAGGATGACATCGAGGGTTGGTACATAATCGACCCACAGTTTTATCAAGTGATGACTGGAGAGGTTGACTTCACGCAGGTCACAATGGATGGTGTGCTGTACTTGACCGCTCAGTGGGAACAAACCTAACTAACACACAAAGGAGACTACAATGTCATTCAAAATCACGTATTTCCCTGGCGAGGAACCGTCTGGTGAGGACAACACATCTGTAATCGACGCACTGAATAGCCTTGTTGATGGCACTGCACCGTCCAGTGCAGATGAGACTGCTGCCATTAACAACCTATCCAGCAACATCCAGACAGAGGCTGCCAGCATATCGGGCAATCTCAACACCCTGTTTGGTCAATCCCCAGCAGGTAACAGGCTAGATCAGATTGATGATTTCGTAGCAAACGCCACCATTCCTTCAACTGACCCTGAAACATTCACATCTTGGGTTGTTGGAACCCGTCCTGACGGCGGTGATCTCTCAGAAGGTGATTTTGCAGTAGACACAGCACATGGCCGGGGTTACCGGTGGGATGACACAGTTGGTGCGCTTCTTCCTATCGATGTGTATGGCAACACCTTTGATATGACCGCTCGTATTAACGGTGACGAAGCAGACGCATCAGAACTGGACAATTTCACCGAGAACAACCAGGGAACAGGTGCGGTCAACTACAATAGCACAAACGTTACCCTTGACGGCGGCAATAATTCAAATCAAGCCTCGTTTCGTATTGACACAACGCTGACCGCAGCAAACGTCGACAACACGAAAAACCTTTATTGGCGTGCTGTAGTCGCAAGGGGAACCAGTACGTCTCAGATACATTTCGGCTTTGCCATGCGGGATGGAACCCATGAACTGATTATCATGGTCCGTTCGACTAACCCGTTCAGAAGGCTTAGCAACACCCTGGCGCAGGAGATCAGGACCAGCCTCACCGACGATGCGGCGTTCCAGACAGGAGACAGCGACACACACGTCGTTGAGATGTATGTCAAGCGAGACAGCAACGAGGACGTTTGTTTCTTTATTGTAGATGGCAAGGTCTATCACCTGAGCGCCTTCACCCAGACAAACGCAACCAACACAAGCACCATCTGCTCCATGTTCACTAAAGGTTATGGCAGCGGCGACAACTGCGACATGGTGGTTTACGAGAGCACGTTCTGCGTCTGGTAGGTATAACAAAAGGAGGATAGCATGGCAGACAGTTACAAACCCAGCAAGGGGATGATCGAAGAGGCCAAGAAGGGCCTTGAATGGCGCAGAGAGCACGGTCGTGGTGGCACTGCAGTAGGTGTTGCCAGGGCTCGTGACATCTCGAATGAGAAGAACCTGCCGCTGGAAACTGTGAAGAGGATGCACAGCTACTTCTCACGCCATGAGGTGGACAAGAAGGCTGAGGGTTTTAAGCCTGGCCAAGAAGGCTATCCCAGTGCAGGACGCATTGCTTGGGCTCTGTGGGGAGGGGATCCTGGACAAACATGGGCAGCCAACATTGTTAAGCGATACACACAAGGCGCTGAAGGTGGACTAGATCTCAATCCTGAAGAGAAGATTGCTATCGCACTGTCTAGGGCACTTGATCGAATTCTCAAACCATAGATTAAACCATGATCGCATTTACAGCACATATCCTGCCGGATAGCGACCTGTTTGACGGCGACAAGATGATTCCTCTCTCAGATCCTCAGTTTCGAGACGTTATCGTTCGAAGCATGCGGGACTGGGTTGAGAAGTGCCGACCTAACATTCTCATCCAGCATGACGAGGATGGAGGCACATTTGGAAGGGTCACAGATGTCTACCAGAGCCATGATGGCATCTATGTAGATGGTGTAGTGACAGATGCTGAAGTGGCACAACGCATGGCAGAGGGTGGATACAGATTCGTCTCGCCTACCATCGCATGGAACTTTGCTGCCGACGATTACGACCCATCTGCAGATAACCGATGGCCTGCAGCCCTACTTGAGGTAAGTCTGGTCAGTGTCCCCAGGCATTACACAAGACAACGAGATCTTCAGTCTTATGATACTAGCATGTCACAGCTCTCGGAAGCACACGCATCAACTGAGACCTACTGCCTAGGCAATAAAACACAGATCGCTGCATCACTTAGTGCAGCACTAAGCAAGTTCAACAAGTAGATTAGACTACCTAACTAAACTGACAGGAGAATTCCACATGGATATGAAAGCACTTGAAGAGATGTTTGCATCAATGCTCGAGCCTCTGATGAAGCGGCTTGAAGAGGTTGAGAAGCTTGCTGCTGAAGCTCGCGACGACGATCGCAAGGAAGAGAAGGCTGGTGAGGCTGAAAAAGAAGAGATGGAAGAAAAGTCCGAGATGGAAGAGAAGTCCGAGATGGAAGAGCCCGGCGAGGAAGTGCTGGAAGAGGCTATCGAAGAGGCTAAAGAGAAGGAAGAGGGAGAGAGCGAGATGATGTACAAGTCCCGATACGAGGAGGCTATGGAGCGTCTTGCTAAGATGGAGAAGGACAGCGTTATGGCTGAGGCTGAGACTGCTAAGCTTCGTGAGGAGATCGAACTGCGTGATGCAAATGATGCAGTCTCGGCTGACATTGCTACCAAGCCGCACCTCTCCCAGATGTCTGAGAAGCTTGTCGGCATCTACCGCAAGGACCGTGACCTCTACGCTGAGGTTCTGAACGTGGCTGGTGAAGCTAAGGCTGACACCAAGTCGATTCTCTCACAGCGTGTCACCTCTGGCTTCTCGGAAGTGCAGGCTCCTAAGGATCCATTCTCTGCAGCACACGATGTTGCAGCTTCTGAGGGCATCACCTACCGTCAGGCTCTTGAAGGCCTGCTGAACGCATAAACCACCTGTAGATTACAACACCTAACAAACACACACTAGGAGATAACAAATGGGACAAAGATCAATCACACTTACTGAGGATGTCGGAGCAGGTCGTGCTGTTGGTTACGATGGCGCTCTTCCAGGTACAGCTGATTTTGAAATCGCTGGCATCACGTACGCATCAGGCTCGTCTGGCGATGTTGTGAACCTCTTTACACCTGGTGAGGCTTCGGTCCCCGGCGTGGCAACCAATGCTATGCCGGCCGGTGCATACCTTCTCGCACAAACTGATGGCGCTCTTTCAGGGTCGACCGCCGCTGGTGACCTCGCTAATGGCGAAGTTATCGTCGGGCAAGCTGAGCACGCTGTTTCGGGAGCAGGTGATGTTGTTCGCTTCACCTTCGCACCTTTCACTGTTGCTGGCGTCTAATCATACAATAACACACTAAGGAGAAACACAAATGGCAACTACAGCTCAATCCCTCTCACGGGCTATTCAGGGTCTCTGGCGTGATCGGTCAAACGATCCGGCGCTGCTCCCGAAAGCTCTTGCATTCGCACCGGTCAACCCGATGCTCGGCAACGGTCAGTTCCAAATCCTGAGCAACGACCTCAGACTGGACGACCGAGATGCTGATCAAGGCGCACCGCTCGCAGACAACAGCCCGTACGCATCCGGTCAGTTCGGTTACGGTACAGTGGCAGTTCAGACGCAGCGTCACAGCTCGCTCCTCTACAAGCTTCCGCAAAACGTTATCGACGCTATCCAGGGTCAGAACGGTGTTGTGGATGTGGCTGAGGATGCTATGAAGGCTGTGTCCAACCAGATCCTTGACTACTTCACCGCTGAATTCGTGACGGCTATCAACGCTGACATGGATGCTGCTGCTGGTGGTACGCTGGACCTCTCGGACGTCACCACTGACGTGATTGATTACTTCGATGACACCATTGAGGAGATCGAGAAGGCTTCGGCTAAGCGTCCTACACACCTCCTCATGGGTGCTGAGGCATTCCGGGCATTCCGTAACCTTGACCAAGTGCAAGGCTCGACGGCTCTCGGTTCCATCGAGGGTGGGTCGCGCAGAACGGGCTACGCTCCTCTGTCGGCTGTCGGTGAATTCTTCCGTCAAGCATTCGGCCTTGAGATCCTCGTGGAGAACCGTACCAAGATCAACGGTGCAGGCGCTGGTGCTTACGCACTGTCGACGACCGCTGTCCTCGGCTACGCTGGTGACCCCCGCGGTGGCTGTGTGACGACGTTCGCTAAGGACGGTGGCCTCATCGACTTCGACGTTCGCGACCTCTCGATGCCTGACCCGGTCGGTATCGGTGTGGCTGCTAACGCTGACTACCTCGTCAAGGTCACGGACCCGGCTGCTGGTCGTCGAATTGCTCTCACGCTTCCCTAAGTAAAAACTAGGGACTAGTTTAAGGGGCCGGTCGGGGGATTCATTCCTTTCGGCTCGGCCCCTTTCTTTATTTAAGGAGGACCACATGGCATTCACAACTTTTGGTGTAGAGACCACAGACATCTCAGCGGTTGTTACCAATCTCACGATTAATGAAGCATCCAGCCCAACAATCACCCAAGTCCAAGCGGCCATCAGTGGCTCTGCAGCAGAGATCACAGCGGAGGCAGTGGCGTCTGGTTTTGACCCTAGCGGTTTGGCTGCTACTGATGCAGCTTACGTTCTGCTCCAGAGAGCTGTGGTGATGAAGACGGCTGCAGATGTTCTAGTGGCCAGGAATAGGGGTCAGGGTGATGCAGGAGCCTACTATCAGGCACAGTTTGAACGCATAATGGGAACGCTCAGGCAATACCCGCAACGCATTCAGGCTAACGACCAGACAGGACCTGATCTCGCTAAGTATATCCCACAGCAGACTGCTCAAGACCTAGAGAACATTCCCTGGTATTCTTCAATCACAGGTAAGGTGTTCACCGGCGGTCTGTAATGATCCAGTTCGACGTCAGTGGCTTCAATGCCGTTATTGAGGATTTGGAATATGACATGCGTCTCCTTATCAACCTGCTTGACGACCCGACGTTTTTGGATCTGCTGAGAGGACTGCTTGCAAACAACTTCGACAGGGTATGGGGATCGCAGGGTGCAAGCATCGGAGAAGACTGGGACGGCAGAACCCTGGTCAAGACTGGTCGCCTAAGAGCATCACTAACCCGCCCAGGACAGATACAGTTCGTAATCTCAAACGACAAGGTGACTTTCACAAGCTCTGTTGGCTATGACAAGTACGTCAACGACATGTACAGATTCTACGGCGTCGACAGCACATTTGACAGTGCATTGGGAGACTTGGTTAACGGTTACCTCAGGCAATACGGTAAACTTCAGTGGTCATGAGATGCTCTCTGTGCAATCCGTATGACAAGCCTATGGTAATACCTATGAAGACACACACAATCACACACACATCATCTGAGGAGGTAGCACAATGTCAGTAGGGAATCTAGGTGTGCCAAAACTGGCCACAAACAGGCGCAGGATCCTGACCAAACTAAAGTGGGTGCTTGACACATTTCTTCGGCAGGAGATCGACGCATATAACACCCTCAACGAACTGACCGGTGTCTATGCCATTCAGCCGCCGCGACAGATCAACCTGAGCATCAACACGATGGACGTCAATCAGACAGATGCTTACCCGTGTCTGTCAGTCATTCCAGTAGGCGCAACAACAGGCATCACTGAGGCACTAGGCGTCAACACAGACAATATCACCTATGACGTCATCGCTGCTACGATATGTGACGCTGTAGACGTGGACTTCGCTGCTAGACAGAACGAGGCTCTGGCTCTCATTGCAGCAGATGTGATCGAACGCTACCTCCCAGAATCACCAGGTACCGCCTCTGATGGCACCACAGTGTACCGTGTGGATCAGGTTAGCTCTACCCTAGGCAGACCCCAACAGTTTCAACCTGGTGCGTTTATGACATCACACAGCGCGAGGGTGCAGTTGTGGTCGAGAGCTCAGGTTGGTTATGTCACCTCTCACCTGTCAGCATCTGTGTCACCGCTTCCTGGCGTAGCATCCAACTACACCTACGAAGGTACAGCCCAACTAGTGGTGGATGGCACACCCATTGCCACAACCATCATCCCAGGCTTGATGACAAATGTGACAGTGCCAAGTGGTGCAACCAGTTACGTGCTCCGTTTCACTGACACCAATATCACGGCCAATTCAGACGCCTACGTCACGATCCAGAGAAACGCAGCAACAGGCACATACCTCAACCTTGCATTTACATCAGGTAATCAAGATGTGGCCATCATACCGATGACTTCACCCATAACGTTTGTATCACCTCCAGAGACAGGAGATATCATGACGGTAAGCATCGCAGTGGATGGCCCCAACGCATTCATCACATTCCCGATACAGCTCACAGTTGTCTAAGATCACCGTAGATTAGAACACCAAATAACACTTCAAACATAGGAGAATCACATGGCACAGGCATCAGTTCGCCAAAATAAACTTCGAAAGCTCGTCTTTCAGCCAGAGACTACACTGGGAACGGCAGCAACGATCGATGACAGTTCACTTGTCATTCCAGCAGAGAACGTCACCGTCTCACCTTCACGAGGCACCAGGATTATTCCGCGCAATGCTCTTCTGGATGGCTTCCAAGGTGAAGTGACCGGTACGGCAGGTTCGTGGGGTTGGACGTATTCTTACGACTGCGAGGTCCACGACTGCGATAACACCACTAACAACCTCACTGGCTACTGGCCGAGACTACTTGGCACAGCAGGTTTCCGAGCTGTTGACGATGGCACGAATCTCGTCTTCACGCCTACACAGGAAAACATCGGTAACTTCTCAGCTGGGTCCGTAACGACACCGTTTGGCATGACGCTGGGGTTCTTCTTCAACGACAACGACAACAGTGACTACGCTCACATCATGCGCGGTTGCACGCAGAACGTGACGATCAATGCCTCTGCAGGTGAGCGTCTCATGTTCAACTTCAGCGGTGTAGGCCTTGTTGAGGGCAACCAACTGATCGACACCTCGGTCACTACGGACGATGTTGGTGATTACAGCCAAATCGGTGGTGCACCCTTCGTCGTTCAGAACATGACCTGCACCTTCACGGACAACGACGATGCATCCAGCATGACGGTTGTGGCTCTCAACGATGTGTCGATTACGGCTGGTTCTGAGACGCCTGATGTCACGGAGCCTTGCGGTGCTGGTTCCTACGGCTTCGCTGTCAGCCCAGTGTTCTGGAACAGAGGCGGCACGGTCTCGTTCACGATTGCTGACACGGATGCAACGGATGCCAAGGTGTACCAGAAGTTCTTCTCGGGTACGACGTTCAGCATCACGCTTCAGCTTGCTGCTGGCTCAGGCAACACCATTGAGATTGAGATGCCGAAGGTACAGTTCGAAGACGTGACCAGTGGTGAGAGCAACGGCTACGCTACGTACAGCATCACAGGTCGCCTGACGCGTCCGATTGGTGACGGCACTGACGGTAACTTCCTGAAGATTGACTACGCCTACAACTAAGCGATAGCGCCCTACCTGCTTCCTCCGGGCGCTTATCGAGCCCCCTTCGTCCTCGTGGCGTTGGGGGCTTTCTTTATTCACGGCATGCTCGTCTCATGAAGTAGGTGGCACGCTTATGGTCTACCCCAGGAATAGGACGTCTGTTCTCGACCTCATTCAAACAAGCTTGAACACGCTCTGCTCTCTGCAGCTCCTGCTCTTCTCTCTGCATCTCCTCAAATGCTTCTTCAGTATAGCAAACGGTAACTTGATCGCCGCCACGATTCTCCTCACGGCAGATCTGGATTGTATTGGCGTGAGCAAGGCCAGCTGTAAGCGTGATGCCAGCAAGAACAAGGGTGACGGTAATGTATTTCATAGTGTGTCTCATGTGTTGTGTGTGCGATTGCGTGTGGTTGCCTAGGTATTCAATCAGGCTTGGGCAACGGATGTCTTAGAGAGCGTCTAGTGGCTCAAGACTTAGGGACTGGCGCCTGTATTTGCGTCGATTCGTGAGGTCGTTTGCCTTAGCACCCTCCCAGAAGTCAAAGTCGAGCTTCTCATTTGGTGTGTCGAAAAAGTGGCCACCTCTCATCATCAGCACCGGTCCAGCCCACGACCACAGTAGGTCACCGGGCTTGATCTCTCTCCATTGTTTGGGCGTGATTGCTGCCATCGTCTTTCTCCAGTGGTTGTCATCCCCTCAACACTTCTAATTATACCCTAGCCTGACCAAACCTGCACGGGTTGAGCACTTTTTAGGTAACAATTTTCGGCTCTCTGTAGATTAGACCACAGGGCAATTCAGCCCCACACATTTGCGAGGAAGCACATGAGACTGAACAGACGATTTACGACAGACATTGAGATTGGTGACGAGAAGATGAAGGTGACGTTCCGCCGAATGAAGGCAACGGAGGCCATTCGTTACAGCCATGAGATCGATGTTCTACAGGAGAGACTGAAGGATCCTGACGACAAGGAAGCAGTGCTCGACATCTACAACCTCCAGCTTGACATGCTCACGTCTCAGCTCATTGGCTGGTCTGGACTGGTTGATGAAGAGGGTGCAGACATTGCATTCCCTAAGGGTGATGAACTGCGTGATGTGATGGACGAACTGGGTATTGACTTCATCACTGCTTCTGTCAATGCCTTCTCAAACAGTGGTAAGCTGGGTGGTGAGGGAAAGGAAGCGTAGACCAGTATGTTCGGTACTATCTCGGCCCACAAGAGGGTCGGGATTGCCGCTTCTGGTCTGATGAGAAAAGAGAGGCAAAGGGTTGCGGTGGCACATGTGAATGCCCAGGTATGCAGGATGGACTACATAAGTGGCACAAATACAGAGACCTGATGAACCTCTACGAACATGACAAATTGGGATTAGATGACTTGTGGGATGAGGACTGGTCAATCATTGCACACATGATGAGATGCAGAACGAACTACAAGCAGGAGAAGTCGGAGGAAGCAGATCGAATCAAAAACCTGCTCGGCAACAGATCGGGTAAACTGAGGTGATATGACAAGCGAAGCCAAAATCGACATTCAGGTAGATGACACACAGGTTGAGCAGCTTACCCGATCTCTAGGTGCTCTACAACAAGAGACTAGGCAGGTTGCCACAGGCTTTGATGCTGTGGAACGTCAAAGTACCTCAGCCAAGACTGACGTTGATCGCCTTGATCAGTCTGTTAAGAAGCTTGACAGAGACATGGGTGGACTGTCTAGGGCATCCAGAACTAGCGCTAGTAGTCTGGCAAGTATAGGCCGTACTGCTGCCGGTGTTGCTCTGGGTGTTGCCGGTCTGGATTCCGCTGTTGCAGCCGTCCAGAAAACTATCGAGCTTGCTAAGACATCTGTCGCTGCCTATGCTGCTACCAATGACCAGACAGCACAGTCCCTAGGAACACTTCAGACTGCCATCAGCATTGCTCAAGTCTCTCTTGGTGAGCTTATCGTTTCTGCTCTTGGCGGTTCAGATGCGTTTGATGACTTAGCTGATCTGGTCACAGAGACTGCTGGTGCCTTGGCTATCTTGGCTGAAGCTTTCGCCACTAGTGAGACCGCAGGAGATGGGTTAGCAGTATCAGCACGGGAACTTGCTGTCAGTCTTGCAGAGACCTATTTGCAGATCGTCAATACGTTCGGTGCTCTGGAGGATTTTGGTGCACGTATTCGCTTCCTGTCCCCAGCTGGTGCATTTAGAGGCTACTTCCTCAGCTCTGAGCGACTGAATGAACAGCTCGAGGAAACAGAAGAGCGTTCACGAGCTGCTGAAGAATACCTTGAGCGCGTTAGGAATTCTACGCTGGACGTTGATGCAGCGATGGAAAGAGCCGCACGAAGTACTGGCAGACTAAATAGTGCTTTAGGTGCACGACCGGCTGGTGGTACTGCAGGTGTTAGTGCCCCAGCTACAGCAGCATCTGCAGCAGCAACACGTAAGCAAGAAGCCATAGAGACGGCTGAGGTATACCGCGGTGTGTTTGGAGAGGCTTCCAGGCAACTTACCGGTAACATAATCAACTTGGCCGACCACTACATGCGCATTGCTGATGCTCTAGGAGGTCAAGAAGGTCGCGCCTTTATGGAGGCCCTCTTCTACAATCCCAATCAACAGCTCATCCAAGGCCAGCGTCAGATGGGTGGCTTGGGTCGTGTGGCTGCAGGAATGGGCAATCTCCCAATGCAAATTGAAGCCGCCGATGCCCAACTTGCATCGCTCCAGGCAGAGGTCAACCAGCTCACTGCTAGAAGAGATGCCGAAAGGGCTAGGCAGGTTACAGCAGACCGTGAAAGGGTTCAAGCAGCAGAAGACCGATTAGCAGCTGAGCGTGAGGCCGCACGCGCACTTCAAGAACAAGCTGAGCTTTCGGCTCAGATTGCTGCTAATGCACGTCAAGCGGCAGGGGTTAACATCACTGGCGTTACTGCAGGAGGCATTATTGGCGGCGCTTTGGTTGGCGGTACAGGCATTCCAGTTGGCGGAAGAGGTCTATCGTTAGCTACTAGAGGTGTTGGCGCCGTTGGCCGCGCTGCAGGTCCTCTTTCTGGTGCTGCAGGAATGTTCATCGCGGGTGCAGAAGGCCTTAGCGTTAGTGGTGCTGGCCTTTTGGGTCGTGGAATGCAGGGTCTAGGTATGGCATCTAGACTAGCAGGAGGTCCCGCAGGTGTTGCTGCTGGTGCTCTTGGTGGAGCTGCAGTCGGATACAGCCGAGAAATAGATAGAATCAACGAGGCCCAGAATCGTCAGTTTGATGCAATGGTCGCTGCTAATGAGCGCACTGCTGCAGCAGCCCGAGAGAGGGCTTTAGCTCAAGAAGCAGGCCTTAGGGTTACTGAAGCAGAACTTCAACTTCAGCGTGCACAAAACGCAGAAGCCGATATCCAGTCAGATCTAGATAGCCGGATTGCACTTCTTGGCATCCAACTACTTAATACTGAGCGCGAAAGAGATCGCCTCAGAAGAGCTGCCGGACCAGACCTTGAGCGGTACAACCAGGCCGTCGAGGCATCCAATGATCTAGCACAAGAAGGATTAGAGACAACGAGGGATCAGGCTCGTGAGCTTTCATTGATTCTAGCAGGTCAGGCTGGTGCTGGTTTAGCAGGTCCTGTGGTTGGCATTGCACAAGGTGTGGCATCAAGACGCGGTGCTGACATAGCTGCACTACAAGCCTCAGCCAGAACACTGCGCACAGGCTTCGGCATGCGCATCGACCGCGACAGAGCCACCGGCATCCGTGAATTTGAAAGGGGTGAATTCAGTACCTTGACAGAAGCTGAAGACACGCTCATCCAGTCCCTTAATCGTAGAGAGCAGGCATTCATCGATGCAGAGACTAGTGTGTATGATTACATTAGTGCTGTCAACAAGATGAAATCGCAGACACGAGACGCTTTCCGCACAGAAGGCCTTGACGCATTTGTTCTCACATTCGAAACGTTTGGTGCAGCCATAGGTAATGCAATTGGCGGTGGTTTTGATGACGGTCTAAGTGCAGGTGAAAAGGCCAAAATCGTCCTTTTTGATCTTCTCGGCTCTGTTCTTACAGCCATTGGTTCAACTGCCATTGCTCAAGGTACAATCACGGCTGTGGGTGACCCGACAATAGGTGGTTTCCCCAACCCAGCTCGTGGTGCTGCTCTCATTGCTGCTGGTACTGCTGCTGTTGCTGCTGGTACTGCCTTCTCTGCTAGGGCAGGAAACATTGGTGGCACAGGATCAGGTGGTACGGCTGCTACCGGACCCGGTGTTGCTACAACACCAGGGCGAAGCGGAGGTGGAGAGGCAATCACGAATATCATCGTCGAAAACAGATTCGGATCTCGCTTTGATGCCAGAGAGATGGACAGAGCGGCAGCAACCTCATTCGAACGTGCTGCAGCAGCAGGACAAGCATAATTACCAGATGCTCTCTAAATGACCCGTCTGTTCTCCCTATCCTATCATATAGACAAACACACTGAATCACACACACAACATCTGAGACACAATGGCAACCAACTTTGACAGTCCTAACTATCCCGTCATCTCCTGGCAGTCTAGGCTCAGTGGCACGGTGACAGTAGAGAACTTCGACACCTCCAACACACTGGTCATTGACTGCGGCGACGGGTCTTTTGACAGCAAGTGGGGTTTTGCATCGACCACCGGTGAAGTGGCAACGTCAGATTCCATCCATGGTTACCTGGCACAACTGATCCAGGCCTTCTTGGTGGGTGA
>Ga0181402_1000250_pt1 | contig 20310 bp, 16 predicted proteins | sample 25SPOviralmetaG_FD_130131 | JGI IMG/M metagenome (GOLD analysis project Ga0181402, IMG submission 130131) | Marine viral communities from the oligotrophic San Pedro Time Series (SPOT) site, San Pedro Channel, CA, USA - 25 SPOT_SRF_2011-08-17 | ecosystem: Environmental > Aquatic > Marine > Strait...
ATAAAAATTATTATATTTTTTTCTTTTAATATAATATCAAAGTATTATGTTTGGAAAAACTTTAAAAAAAGTAAGTAACTTATTAAAAAGAAATCAAAATCTTATTCTTTTAGCATTAGTTGTTATTATGCTTGTTGTTGTTTTCTTAAATAGAGACTGTTTAATGAATGTTGTTTCAAAAGAAAATAACGTTGTTGAAAAAGAAAATACAGTTAACAACTTAGCTGATGTTGTAAGTAACACAGAAGAAGAAGAAGAAATCAAAAAAGAATTAAACAATGTTTTAAACAACGCTGTTGTAAATAACGCACCAGCAAACAACGCTGTTGTAAACAATGTTAAAGAAAACTTTAGTATTGCCGATTGCCTTGCTGCCGGCGGTGATTACGAATCATGTAAATAATTTATCTTTCATATTACTATATAAACCATTATGAAATTTAATCTTAATTACTTATTACTTTTAGTTGTAGTATTGGTATTAGCATATTTTGCTTATCCAAAAGTTCTTTCTTTATTCAAGAAAGAAAAATTTGAATCTTATAAAGAATGTTTAAAAAGAACCGGAAGTGAAGAAATATGCGGATAAATATTAATTAATTAAATAAAAAACTTAAAATTCTTTTATATCTTATACTATAAAAATGACGTCTAATATTCATTTTTATTGCAACAATGAACATCAAGAACATTTTGTTCTTAAAGGAAATTTTTTCGGTTCTCAATGCGAACCTAATTTTATTCAAGGAGAAATTGTTTTTACAACAGGAATGACTGGTATTAATGAAACATTAACGGATCCCAGTTATTGTAATCAAATTGTTGTATTTACCTTTCCACCTTTTGGAAATTATGGAACACCTCATAATACGTATTCAAAATGGAATATAAGTGAACAATTTGAATCCAGTAAAATTTATCCAAAAGCAATCATCGTTGATCATTTAATTCAACATTATTCTCACTGGAATGCTGAACAATCTTTACAACAATTTTTAGAAAAACATAATGTAATTGGAATAAAAAATATAGATACAAGAAAATTAACGAAAATCATTAGAGAATTAGGAAATATTGAAGTTTGTATTTCAGATACTATGCAAACGAATTCATTTTATAATAATCAGCATTTTCCTTTGTTTTTAGAACATCCTTCATTATTGTCTAAACAAGATATAATTGGAAATCCTGAGAATCCGTTAGTTATGGTTGTTGATTGTGGAGCAAAAAATAATCAAATTTCTTGTTTATTAAATAACAATTGTTCAGTAAAAATTGTATCTGGACGTTGGAATAGTCTTCCTACTAATGCTGATTTAATCACTAAAAATTGTAAAGGATTATTTTTAAGTAACGGACCATTTGACCCTAAAAGTTGGAAGAAAACATTAATATGGTTAGAATATATTTTAGAAAATAATAAACTTCCTATATTTGGAATTTGTTTAGGACACCAATTACTGGCCTTATCCCATAATTTACAAACATATAAGATGAAATATGGTAATCGTGGTCAAAATGTTCCTGTAAAATCATTGTGTAGTTCTCATTCTTTTATTACCAGTCAAAATCATGGTTATGCTGTTGATCAGTCCACCATTTTAGAATCAAAATACTGGGAAGAATCTTTCGTAAATGTGAATGATGGTTCCAATGAAGGACTTTATCATACAGAAAAACCTTACTTTTCTGTTCAGTTTCATCCTGAAGCAAAAGGAGGACCACACGATACTATGTTTTTGTTCTCATTGTTTCATACTTTAATTGAAAATCCCCAGTATTCTTCTAAGAAAGTATTTCAAGATTATTACTCAAAATTATATAATGAACCAAGTGAAAGAATATTAAATCAAGGCACGATTTTAGTAATTGGTTCAGGAGGTTTATCTATTGGACAAGCAGGAGAATTTGATTATTCCGGCAGTCAAGCACTTAAATCATACAAATCACTGGGGTATAAAACTATATTGATTAATCCAAACATTGCTACCATTCAAACAGATGTTGCGGATGTATGTTATAGTGTCCCTATAACACCACAATATATTAAACAAATTATTGAAAAAGAAAATGTAAATTATGTTGCTGTTTCTTTTGGAGGACAAACCGCTTTAAATGTAGCTATAGAATGTGAAAATCTTAACATATTTAGTGATTTTAATGTAAAAGTACTGGGAACTTCCTTAAAAAATATAGAAATATCTGAAGATCGTAAGAAGTTTAAGGAAACAATTGAAACAATTGGATTAGAAACACCGCCCAGTTATACTTGTACAACATTAGAAGAATCCACAAAAATTGCTAATACTATTGGATTCCCTTTATTAGTTCGTGCCGGTTTTTGTTTAGGAGGTCAAGGTAGTGGTTTTGCGAATACATTACAAGAATTACAACACTTAGTTGAACGTGCTTTATCTATTAGTAGTTGTGTTATTTTAGATAAAAGTTTACGTGGTTGGAAGGAATTAGAATATGAAATTATTCGTGATAGTGGGGGTAATAAAATTTGTGTTTGCACAATGGAAAATTTAGATCCTCTAGGTGTTCATACAGGCGAAAGTATTGTTGTTGCTCCCGTTCAAACATTAAATGATCACGAACATCAAATGTTAAGAAATGCTTGTTTTTCTATTGTAGATAAACTAGAAATTAACGGAGAATGTAACGTTCAATTTGCTTTAGATCCTCATTCCGAAAAATTCTATGTAATTGAAATGAACGCACGTCTTAGTCGTAGTTCAGCATTAGCATCAAAAGCGACTGGATATCCATTAGCAAGTGTAGGTGCAAAATTAGGATTAGGTTATTATTTACATGAAATCAAAAATTCATTAACAGAAACTACATCTGCCTTTTTTGAACCATCATTAGATTATGTTGTTGTTAAAATTCCACGCTGGGATATCTTAAAATTTCCAGGTGTTTCTAATAAAATTGGAAGTCATATGAAGAGTGTGGGTGAAGTTATGGCAATTGGTAGAACTTTTCCGGAAGCCATTATGAAAGCCGCACGTATGGTAGGAAATTTTAACCAAAATATGGGTCTTGTTCCAAGAAAATTACTGGACCTTTCTGATTTTAAAGAAATTATTTATCACGAACACAATTTTGAAGCAACATACGATAGATTATTGGATATTTTAGATTATTTTTGGGAAGGTAATTCAATTGATTATATTTACGAAAAAACAAACATTGATAAATGGTTTTTAAATCAACTTCATTATATTGGACATACTTATAAAGAATTATTTAATAAAAAAGAAATAACAAAATTAGATAGTTCTTTCGTTAATACTTGTATTAGTCTTAAAAAACTAGGATTTTCTGATTTACAAATAGCTACTTGCTTACAAACAAATGAAAAAGTAATATCATCTTTCAGAAAATCAAATAGTATTATTCCATTTTGTAAAAGAATTGATAATGTAGCAGGAGAATTTCCTTGTTTTACGAATTATTTATATTTAACATATCGTGCTGAAGAAAATGATTATGAAGCTCTTTTAGACTCTTACGTTTTAGTATTAGGTTCTGGCGTATACCGCATAGGAAGTTCCGTTGAATTTGACTGGTGTTCTGTAAAATGTGTAGAACAAGTTAAAGCACTAGGTAAACGCCCAATTATGTTAAACTATAATCCTGAAACCGTAAGCACAGATTACGATATGGCTCATGTATTATTTTTTGAAGAAATTAGTGCTGAAAATGTTGAAATGATTCATACTTTATTTAAAAATAAAATGGAAGGCACTATTCTTTCTATGGGTGGTCAAATTGCAAATAATATTGCTACCGATTTAGACAGTCGTTCTATTAAAATACTTGGAACACAACCGAAATATATTGATATGGCTGAAAATCGTTCACAATTTTCGAAAATTTTAGATGAAATACAAGTGGATCAACCACAATGGAGTTCTTTAAACACACTCAAAAATGCTAAAGAATTTGCGAATCGTGTTCATTATCCAGTATTAGTTCGCCCAAGTTATGTATTAAGTGGTGCTGGTATGTTAGTTGTGCATAATGAACAAGAAATTGAAGAGTATTTAAAACAAAGCGGTCAAGTTTCAGAAAAATATCCAGTTGTAATTAGTAAATTTATTGAAAATTCAAAAGAAATAGAAGTAGATGCGGTTGCATATTGTGGAAGTGTGGTTGCGATGGGTATAAGCGAACACGTTGAAAATGCGGGTATTCATTCAGGAGACGCTACATTAGTATTTCCAGCAGTTGATTTAACATCTGTAACACGCGACCGAATTGAATTAATTGTGCGAAGAATTGCCCAAGCTTTACGCATTACGGGTCCTTTTAATTTACAATTATTAGCCAAACACGATGAATTAAAAGTAATCGAATGTAATGTACGTGTATCACGTAGTTTTCCTTTTGTAAGTAAAACAGCACGAACCAATTTAATCCATTTAGCCACACAAATGTTCTTTTTAGAATCAGATACAATATTAGAACAATGGCGTGGAAAATTACATTTAGATTGTGAACGCATTGGTGTAAAAGTAGCTCAATTTAGTCACCATCGTTTAGAAGGAGCAGATGTAAATTTAGGTGTTGAAATGACTTCTACTGGGGAAGTTGCAGCATTCGGAAAATCACGTGAAATTGCCTTTTTAAAAGCATTTTACGGCACAAAAGTAAAACCCTTTGTAAATGAATCACTTCATATTCTAATTATGATTTGGAATGAAGAATGGATGGATGAACTAAAACCATTCATTAATAAAGATACTAAAAATAAATTTTCTTTTGTAACTACTCAAATGTTAAAAAATTATAAAGAAATTACTGGTAGTTATAAACAAGAAACAGAAGAAAATACATTACAACATATTCAAAATAAAAAATACGACATTGTATTTAATATTCCACCGAAACATCAACATGAAAAGAAAAAAGGCTTTTTAACACGTAGAGCTTGTCTTGATTTTAGTGTTCCATTATTAACAAATGTTAAATGTTGTAAACTCTTTTTAAACGCAATTCAATTCCATCAAAATGAAGCATTAATTGTATCACCTATTGATATTTTATGATTAAATATTGTAATATAGTCATGAATCCCTGGTGTTTTGGTGGTATTGTATTTATAATATGTTTTGCTATTTTAGGTTTTTTTGGGTGGTTAAAATTAAAAAAAAATAAATAAAATAAAATTATAAATGATTTAGCTTTTTTTTAGTTTAAACTTTACTATATAATACTATTTAAAAATATATATGGAATTAAATGAGTTCTCAAAAGGAAGTATTGTGGGAATTAGTCAATCTTTTTTCGGTCATCCACTGGATACATTAAAAACATTAAAACAAAATGGATTAAAAATACACAATGAAAATATAAAAACATTATATCGAGGTGTTTATTATCCACTTATATTATCAACAACATATAATTCACTATTGTTTGGATTTTATAATAAATGTCGAACCAACCATTACACTCCTTTTCAATCCGGATGTATTTCTGGATTTAGTTTAAGTTGGATCATTACACCTTTTGAATATTTTAAAATAATAGAACAAGTATCAATAGTAAATAGTTTAAATAAAATTCATAAACCTACAAATAGTAATAAAGGATGGTTAAAAAATAGTCCTTTTCGTGGCGTTCATTATACTGCTATGCGAGAAACATTTAGTTGTGGTGTTTATTTCCAAGTATATGAAAATTTATCAGAACACAAAATTCATCCTTTTATATCCGGTGGTATTGCTGGATGTTCTTCGTGGTTATGTAGCTATCCATTGGATACGATGAAAACAAAATATCAAATTGATCCTTCTAATACATTTAAATCAATGTTAAAAGAAGGAGGATTATTTAAAGGTATATGGTTTTGTTTGGCTCGTGCATTTTTAGTAAATGGTATTGGTTTTTGTGTATATGAAGCACTTTAATCTTCGTATACAACCGCATGATTTGTATCTAATAACATTTGATTAAAAGAATAGTCCAGTGTTTTATTAGGAAAAATTTCAGCTAATACACGACCATATTTATCAAAATCGTGACACTTTATATAAATCATATTATCATATTTTTCAAGTTCATTTTTTAAAAAGTCCCTACTTTCTTTTGCTTTTTGAATAATTTCGTCTCTATTTTCAATTGAACGCAAAGGGCGTAATTCAGGTGTATTAATGTCAAATAAACGTAATGACCAGCGATATAATATATTATTTACAAAAAATACAACTTTAATAGAATCGCCGTCATATACATCAACTACTTTACACAAACAGGTCATTCCATCTAACGAAAATTCTGGCGTTGCTTTTGTTGCGTTTTTTATTTTTTCCAGTTGTTCCAAATCTGGATTCATAATGAGTATAATATACTAGTAGAAAATTACCAAAATTGAAATTTTGAAAATCTCTTCTTACGATAAGAAACACACTATCAAACCCAATCACAACAAAATGACCAGCGAATGCTTTGTATGCTGTACAAACTATGACAACCGTTCACACACGGAAGTCAAATGTCCCAGCTGCGAATATTCCAGTTGTAAACAATGCGTTCAAACATACATTGTGAGTCAGACGAAAGATCCACACTGTATGAATTGTAATGTTGCGTTTACAACCGAGTTCCTTTATTCCAAGCTTAATAAGACCTTTATGAATGTTACTTTGAAAGAAGAACAACTCAAACGCCTAATTGAGCGCGAAAAGGCACGTCTTCCTGAAAGTATGAATGACGTTACTGCTGTGAAGGAACTGGAAAATTCAGTAAACTGGACCGAGCTCAATGCTTTGAAGCATGAAGCAATAAAACAAAGCGATGTAATTTCCAAAAAGAGGGAAGAATATCGTGAGATTACAAGCAAGCTTCTTGGCGAAATTAGAACTCTGGAAAATGAGTATTATCTGATTCATAATAAAATTCAAACCAAGGAGAATATTATTTCGAATGCTCGTGATATTGTATTTAAAAACAAGAAGAAGACAATCAATAACTTTAAGTTCATTCAGCCTTGCCCAGTCAATGATTGTAAGGGTTATTTGTCTAAAGCATGGAAGTGTGAACTTTGCTCTACGTGGGCTTGTTCGAAATGTCTGGAAATCGTGGGTGAAGCAAAAGACACGCCCCACGAGTGTAAAAAAGAAAATATCGAGTCGGCTGAACTGATTCGTAAGTCTACTAAGCCTTGTCCTGATTGTGGAACTCGTATTCAAAAGATTTCTGGTTGTCCGCAAATGTGGTGTACGCAATGCCAAATTGCGTTTAACTGGAACACCGGTAAACGTGAAACAGGCATTATTCATAACCCCCACTACTTTGAATTTCGGAGGAATGGTGGTCAAGTCAATGCCCCTCGCAATCCGGGTGACGTTGTATGTGGCGGTATTCCCGCCAATACACGCGAATTTCTGATATTCCTTTATACAGAGGAAGCACGCGATCTCTATAAGCAAATCTCTGGTATTGAAGAAGGTGCCGCTCATAATACATATATATTGAATAGGCTACGAGCTAAAATTAATGAGGCAATCGATCATCGTTATTTGAGGTTCCAGTATTTGATGAAAGAAGTCGACGATAAGCAGTTTCGTCGTAAGATTTCAATTGAAAACACGAACCGTCGTAAGGCACATACACAAGCTGATATTGTTGAACTGCTACAAACTGTCCTCATTGAAAACTTGAATTCTATTGTAAATGTTACAACCCCAAAACCGATTAAAAATATTTCAAAATACACTGATGATGAAATCGTGCGTTGTTACACTTACCGTCCTAGAACTGGATATAATCTTCCTGGACTGCGATGCAACTTTGTAAAAAGTGACTACGAACGTTTTATGAAAGAACTGGGTGTATTTGTGAAGACTTGTATGCAAATCCGCGAATATGCGAACAAACAACTCAAAATCTTTCATAATAATACAAATCTGGCTACACTTAAATTTACGCACGACTCACGCCCCTTTGCTTTGAATTAAAAATCCTAATTAAACCAGTTATTTACATATGTTGACTACATTAAACTATATTTTTATATTCAAAAGATCAAAATTGATTTTTTGTTCATATGTTTATAAGACAACATCATCACAACAAGAGCACACAGTAAGCACACAGCAAACCCACAACATCATGACGACTACCTACGAACAGATTGAAAACTTCACTTTCGATCTGAATGGGATGGATTGTTATGCTCCCCATATTATTGCTGGGATTATTAATTCATTTAGTTATGAATCCAAGATGTATAACATTGCTACTATGTCTTCGATCATTGATGATATTGGGTATTCTATGAATCTGATGCCTACTATACTCAATGAAGTGTATCGTGGCTGTTTGCTTTCAAAGCGTGATTATGAGTCTTCGACGCACTGGGTTCTTGCTCTGGAATATCCCGAAATCTATGATGGTGTATTTCATGATATGATTCTGAATGAAAGTCTCACGCATGATTATTTGATTGAATTGTTTGTCCAGAAGATTGAAACACGTTCTAATCATATTATTAATATGGTTAAGGAGTTTCAGAAGCTAATGGATACAAATATTAAAGCTGCAATTGCACTTGTTATTTCGCTGTACGTCGTAGAAAATGACGAAGACTACATTCCAGAAGAAGATGAGCTATTCAGCGAAGAGAGTGAGAGCGAGAGCGAAGAAGAGTCTTCTGGTGAAGAGAGTGAGAGCGAGAGCGAAGAAGAGTCTTCTGGTGAAAAGAGTGAGAGCGAGTGTGAAAGTGAGAATGAAGAAGATACTTTCGGCAATGATGATACAACCATGTATCAGAAATTTTGTAAGTTCTTTTCTCCCAATCCAGTTCCAGAAGATTCGCACCAAGACAGCGAAACGGTATACCGCGACTATGAAGAGCTAACGCAATGCGACAATTGCGGTAGTGCACAAGATGACATAGGCATTTGTAATTGCTAATAAAATGTAAATATATAAAATTATAAAAATGAATAAAATAAAAATATTTTTTTGTTAAAGTGTGTTTAACAAATAATAGAAAAAAATGGGCTCGACGGGGATTTGAACCCCGGACCTCTCGCACCCAAAGCGAGAATCATACCCCTAGACCACCGAGCCGTATGCCTCAACGGGGAATCGAACCCCGGGCAATTGCTTGGAAGGCAACTATGTTACCACTACACCATTAAGGCAAATAAAATTAGGTCCTTCCGAGATTCGAACTCGGGTTTATGGATTCAAAGACCACAGTGATAACCCCTACACTAAAGGACCTTTTTGTTCAGTAAACTTGTAATACTGAATTCTACCAATTGAAATACATACATACAGTATGGTAGGATTCGAACCTACATCTCAGGCTTAAAATGCAAATACAATATATTGCTGTTTGTTTACTTAATATAAATAGTTTTAAGTCATATTTAGGACTTTCGCTCTCAGAAGGACTCGAACCTCCAACCTCTCGATTAACAGTCGAACGCGCTGACCAGTTGCGCCATGAAAGCAAATGAGGCTCAAGAGGGAATTGAACCCTCGACCTTCAGTTTACAAGACTGACGCTCTACCACTAAGCTATTGAGCCATTTTTTTTTATCAGAGAACACCTTTTTTAAAAAATAAATATTTTTTTCGTTAATAGTAATTTGCTGTTCATTCTCTTTGTGGTATGGTATGAAGAATATGATTATTCTTCTACAACTATTAGTGTATTAATATGTTTAAGTAATTTAAAAAATAATTATTAGCAAAATATTTTAAAATTGAATAATAATACTATTGTTATAAGATAAAAAACACATTAAAATGAAAATCTTTGTATACGATTTTGAAACAACTGGCTTGAACCCTTTTCATGATAAAATTATTGACTTTTGCTTTTATGACCTATTAACAAGAAAAAAGGTAGAAGGGCTTGTAAATCCGGAAAGAGAAATTTCATCTAAAATTACAGAAATTACTGGTATTACAAACGAACAACTTAGTGTTGCTGAATCGATTGAACATCACATTCAAAAACTACGCGACTTTTTTAACACAGAAGATCCAATTTATTGTGTTGCTCATAACGGTGACGGGTTTGACAAGCATTTTTTGAACGAACTTCATAAAAAATTTACAATCTTTAAAAATAAAGATAACGTGTATCATATTGATACAATTCCACTTTCTAAAAAATATATTCCTGACCAATACAGTTTTAAACTTGTTAGTCTTTGCAAAAGATTTGGAATTCAACCAGGGGGACATAGAGCATACACTGATACAAACGCACTACAAAAACTATATAAACACCTTCTTCGTATTATCGAAACAAAAACAGATTATTCTTATGATTATTTGCTTAACAATCCAAATGTAGTTTATAATATTATTTATTAAATTTCCTCTTCTTCAGAATCTGTTTCGAATTTCATTGTATCTAATTCCTTTTTCCAAAATTCCTTCCTTTTTATATTTTTCTTTTGTGGAAGTAAAGATTCATATCCTATCTTTCTATAATGTTCGACTTCTTTCCAAAAAGCAGCTAGTTCTTTTTCCATAGAAGCCCAAAGGTCGCGGTCTCTTTTTACTAGAATACAATCATATTCTACTAATTTCCAGTATTTTACACTACAAAATTCGTGATCTAGATCTAATATTTTATCAATAGTTTCATCAATCCATCTTGTAATATCACGTTTTGTAGTATGTTTATTACGTGGATAATAATAGAAACTATCTTTTTCCTTTTTTGTATCATAATACTCTATTAATACACCCTTTTCATACCCATTTTCACAATAATTATGATTTCCACCTGTACCTACATCTTCCCAAAAATTATCTTCTGGAAATTCACGAAGAATACATTGTAAAAAATCACAATATTCTAATTCACAAACCTCCAATTGTCCTTGAACTTGATAATAATAATACTCTGGAACAGTTCCATTTAATACACGCGATTTAGGACATTTAATTTCTAACATACGACCAATATAATTTTTATTTTTAGAAGAACTATCACATATACCGTCAGGACTTGCTCCAATAAAAGAAAGGGTTGGATGTGGAATACAACCATATTCATCTACTTTTACACTATTACGTTCTTCATAAATAGAAATAGCAACATCTTCATATTTTACGCCATGAAAAATAGCAGCACCTGATATAAATGGTTTATTTTCACCAGACTTTTTACGTAAAAGTGATTTCCTATCACTATATGGATTTTTATTCATCGCACAAGCAAAATCACTAGCGGTTATACGTTGATTTCGAAAAGCATACCACTCTTCACTTCTTTGTTCCGGTTGTGGTTTTTCTTTTAAAATATTAATTTGTTTAGTAATTTCTTTTATTTGTGAAGATGTATAAGTAGGTTCTAATGTAGGAACACGTTTTTGTAGTTCATGACATATAGCACTACGTACATTTACTTCAAAATCAAGTTGTTGTTGTTCTTCTTCATTAAATAATAGTTTAGCACCTTCATAAATCATACTTGTTAAATCATCAAGTTGTGCAAAATTATAAAAATCATCATAATTTACATTATACACTTTTATTGCTTCATAACATAATGCTCCTATTTCATTCATATATGTTTTGTGTTGTTTTACTTTACTTGATAAAATATAATTATCAAATGATAATATTTCTATATATGAATCAATAGTTTCCATTTATTCAATTTTATATAATATACTACAATTTTCTTTATACTATTCTATTTTTTGTTTAATATATTAAATATGATGTAATTAGTATTAATTAGTATTAATTTAATAATAATATTGTAATAAGGTAAATTTATAAAGTTTAATAATTGTAATAAGGAATACTGGTATATAAATGATAGATTTAATTAATTTATAAAAAAGTAGCAAAAAGTAGCAAACTAGCAAAACTAGCAAAAAAGTAGCAAATAGCAAAATTAGCAAAAACGTGTATTTTTGTTGCAAACAATCACACAATCGTTATAACAACTTGTTTTAAAAGGTATAAAAAATAATAAATAATTTACGCATTTTGTTATAAGTGTTGGAAAAGTGTGGTTTTTTTACAAAAGTTTTTAAAATTTTTAGACGCTGCGCGCGCCGGCCCTGCGCGCGCAGCCACTTGATTTTTTTTTTTCGTTTTTTTAAAATGACACAATTTTACTATTTTTATAAGGAAATTTTTTACTTTTTTTTAAATTTAACACATTTCACCGGTATAACTAAAAATGTGTGTTTTTTTCAAAAATCCACAAAAATGCCAAAAAATGCAAAAAAACACTAAAAAATAGCAAAAAACTAGCAAAAAGTAGCAAAAAAGTCCCTCTTTTCCCTCCCAATTGCTAGTTTTTGGCCAAAATTTGGGAGGAATTTGGGAGGGAATTGCTAGTTTTTCATTTTTTGGGAGGGATTTGGGAGGGTTGTGAGGAGGGACTACTACTTTTTATTAATAAGGTTTATAGGGTATAGATTTTTTTAAAAAGTCAAAAAGTGATAAGAAACGCAAAAAAACGTGCTACTTTTTAATTTTTCTTATAAAAAAAAAATTCCAAAAATTTTCCTTATACGATTTTTTAGAAAAAAACAAAAAAGTAGCAAATCATTGTGTTAAAAACGTGTTTTTTATTAAAAAATAATAACATTTTCTAGTTTAAAAAAATATTTAGATATTATAGTAATATTTATAGCAAAAATCATGGATTTTCGATGTTTATTGTGCGATTATAGCACGTATCGTAAAAATAATTTAAAAAAACACGTATTAACAACAAATAAACATAAAAAAAAACTAGCAGAATATCTTCTTGGATATACGAATAGTGAATTACAAAATTTTATAACAAAAACGTGTAGTTTTATTGATGGAGAATGTGATTATAGCGAAGAATTTGAACATATTATTCTTTATAATAATCAAGCTACAAATTATGTAGCACCTCCTCTTAAAAAAACTAGCAAACAAAATAAAAAAATAGTAGAACAATTTATTCCTTTTCATAAAGAAACTAGCAAATCTCACAATTTATGTAAAACTAAAAAAATAGCAACAAAACAAAAAAAAGGAGCACAAATTGGAGCATACGATTGTGATGTTTGTGGAGAACATTTTACACGTAATGATAATTTAAAAAGACACAAAAGAGATCATTGTAAACAAAAAATATTAAACAATACTACTATTATTTTACCAAAACAGAATATTGAATCAAATGAAATATTACAAGCACGTATTGAACAACTTCAAAGTCGACTTGAAATGGAAACAGAGCATTTTAGAGGTATATTAGCAGAAAAAGAACGTTTAATAGGTGTATTACGAGAAAAACATAAACATATTACAACAGCACATTTTCAAGTAATTCAAAATAATATTATTAATATGAATCCAATTAAGTTTTTAAATACATATTTCAGTAAAAATCCAACATTAAAAGATGTTGTTCAAAAATTAGATAATGCGGATATAGATCCATCCCATATTCAAACAATACGAGATGCTTTTGCAATAAATAAATTGGATATTATTGGAAAAACAATTAATGAAATTTTAATACATAAAAATATGAATTTAATTAAACAGCAAGGCCATTTATTGGGAGCAGGAACATGTAAACCAGTTCTATTTTGTAATGATGGTTCAGCACGTAAGTATATTACAAAAGGAGAACCTGGATGGGATTATGTTTCAACAGATGGTGAAATCGATAAAGCAACACAAACTATTTTAACAAAAACCGCAAAATTTACAAAAAATAATAAACTATTAATGAATAAAACAGATAGAAAACTAGTGAATACAGCTATTAAACGTGAAAATGACTGGAATAGTAGAAAAGATAATCTAATTAAAGAAATTATGGGAAATGACGATTCGTCAGTAGCATTAGTATGTTATGAAGAAACAGAAGATAATGAAGAAAATAAAAATGACGCATTTTTGGAACAAATTACTGGAACAAAATTTTCAGAATTATGTAATACAGAAGAAATAATATAAAAAATTAGTCAAAATCAAGAACGATTGTATTTGATACCTTTTGTACGCTTTTACTTGCGTTTGTAGATAATTCTTTTCTTTTGGTCTTACCACAATTAGTTAGTTTATCCTTTTTTTTGTTTTATGGTGTTTACGAACATTTTCATTCATATCCGATTCAATATTTGCTAAATGTTCTTTAATATATTTTATAATATTATTTTCAATAGCCCATTTGAAAAAATTTAATTGACCGATTGTTGTAGTAATATTTTCTTCCGGTCCCCAATTATGAACCCTATCTTTCCTACAAAATGGATCAAACCTTTTTTTTGAATATGCTTTTAATTGTGCTTTATAACGTTGAAATACAATAAAGTTTTCCTTTTTTTCTTTTGGTTTAATTTCTTCAACTTCTATTTGAATACTACCTTCTTCATCACCTTTTTTAGTTTTATACTTATTTTTCTTTAATGTTTTCTTTTTAGTATTTACATTATATGAAATATTATTCTTTTTTGAATAATTTGTAACAAACCAATCAATAATACGTAAAGATATTTTTGTTTTATTATTTACTATTTCAATAAATTGTTTATAATGTGAAGGATTTTTGTAAAATTTATCTAGGGAAATCATTAATATATTTTCCTTTATATTATTTTTTTTTTCTTGTGTAGCACTTGGGCTATTATGATTAGACATAATTAATAAAAAAATACTATAATTTAATTTATAAAGTATTCTTTAAACTAAATAATATATTACTTTTTTTGTTCTACACTATATTTTTGTAAAACATATTTAGACCACGAAAATTCATTTTGCAGACTTTTAAAAACTAAATCATTTTGAGCATACATTAAATTAATAAGCCTTTGTTTCAGTTCCCCACTAAATTCATATTGAATAGTATGTTTACTGCTATTCATGTTTTAATACAAGCTTTTAATTTATTTAAATCTGTTTGATTATCAATTTTAAAAATTTCATCATTTATTTTTTTACCAATAAATGTTGGGTAATGAATATCATAACTATATACAAAGTCATTTTGGTCCACTAAATATTGTTCTTTTCCAATCATTTGAACCGTCGTAGCAATATATTCTTCTTTGTTATATTCTTTTTGTTTCTTTTTTCTTCCACGTTTTCCTTTTTCTGGTACAACATAATCCTTATTATCATAACGTCCGTGAGGTAAATTTTCTTTATGACTTTTACAAAATTCCGATTCTTCAAGCCGACTGCGTGTGCATTGTTTTCCATCAATTTTCCGCCCCATACAACGCTGTTCATCTTCCAAAACACGCCGATTTCTTTTTTTCATACCCAATTTTACATTTAACCCTTGAACTTTATCTTTATAATGTTCATAATATTTTGGATCTTTAATATTATATTTCGTTTGAATTGTTTTTATAATAGTCATAAATTCATCTTGAATAATTTTTAAATGATTCGCTGAAATTACGGGGGCAATATTGCCTAAAATAATGTCCTTTTCATCTTCCATAATGGTAAAAATATAATTAAATAATACTATCTGTAATTTATTTACAAAATTCATTTAATTATTTTTCAATTTTATTGTTTAATTAACTAACTTAAAGAAATTATTGTTGATTACATTCGATTGGATTACCGTCCGTTTCTTCATCAGGCATAAATTCCGGGGGTGGACGATGTCTTTGTTTTTGTTTTGGATAATTTGTCTCATAGGCTCGTTTTTTTCTTATCCATGGAATTACTGGAACTTCATCGTTTTCATTATACTCTATAGGTTGTTCCGTTTCTGTGTTATATTTTTTCAATAATTTTGAAATATAAGTTTTTCGTTCATTATCAATTGAATCCGGAAATATAATATCAAAATCCAAAATAATATTACCAACATTGTTATTTTTATCTTTTAAACCTTTATTAGGAATACAATATGTATGATTTGGTTTTATTACTTGATTAATTTTATACCAACATATAGTATTATCAGGTAACACAATCACCTTTTTAACACCACATAATGCTTCCAATAATGTTATTTTTTCTTTTTTAATTAAATGATAATCTTCAACAGTATAATCGTTATGTTTTTGAATATTTAATACTATAATTAAATTACCTTGAACATCAACATGTGGATTGTAATGTGATTTTTCAGGTAAAATTATTTTTTCACCGTTAACTGATGTTTTTGATAATCTTAATTTTAATTTTTGTTGTGAATCAATATAACCGTTTCCTTTACACGTATTACATTTCTTACTTTCTGGAATTATTTTACCAGATTGTAAACATTTATGACAAGGTTGTTGAGATTGACTAATAAATCCTGGTCCCATTTGTTGTATTTTTAATATAATACCCTTTCCTTCACAAATAGAACATACAATTTGCTCTAAGCCACCTTTTCCGTCACAATCAATACATTTTTTGTTACGATTTAATTCTATTATTTTATCTGATTCTGTATAGATTTCTTGTAAAGATACATGAATAATTTCTATTCTATCTTTTCCACGTTTTATTTGCTGTCTTTGTTTTTGTCCCATGTGTTGATTAAATATATTTCCAAACATATCAAACGGATTACCCATATTAAAGGAAGGTTCAGCATTTAATCCATCCATTCCAAATTGGTCGTATTTTTGTTTTTTTTGTTCATCACTTAAAATATCATATGCAGCAGATATTTTTTTAAATTTATCTTCACAATTTTTTTTTTCTTCTTCCGTTTTTCCCGATAAACGATCAGGATGATATTTCATAGCAAGTTTTCGATATGCTTTTTTAATATCATTTGATGAAGCATCATTAGAAACACCTAATATTTCATAGAGTTCTTTATTATTTATATTTTGTTGAAACATAACTTTGTATTATTAATAACGTTTAGTCTTAAATAATCGAATAAATTAAAAAATATTGTTTAACGAAGTAAAGGATTCTCCAATTCTCTAAAATAAGAACATTGTGTAAATTGAAGACCATTTAGTTTATTATTAGAATGTAATAGATTAACACCTGAAAAAAATCCAGGTAATTTTAATTTCATTGAATTATCTGTAACAAAACCACATTCAGCAGTTAAAAAACGATATTGTTTATGGTTGGGTTTTGGTTCGATTCCAAAAAATACTTTATTTGAATAATTACCATTATTTGATAATATTTTTTCTAAATTACCAGTTTGTATATTACGTGCTTGAAAAGAAATTCCTTTTAAATCTCCGTATGTTCCGTCTTCTTTATCTTCAGAAATTAAAACTTCAACACGAAATAATGCTGATCCAGGAGGACATATAAAGGTTTCTATTTTTCCTTTTGTAATTTGACTACCATAACGTTCTCCGAATAATTGAATATCTTCTTCACGATGTATATTTATTTTTGTATTATATAAGAATTGTATTGAATAAATAGTTCCTTCTTTTGGATCATAATCTACTATTACACCTTGAAATGCTTGATTTGTTGATTCATTATTTTTATCCTTAATTATTAAATTATCTGTTTTTTCACATTTATTTCCGGTCATTTCTCCAGCATTTAAACAACCTTCTCCATTTGGTGCAAGCATTTTTCCAATGCCCATATTTCCATTAATTGCATTCCAACCTTCTTTACGTCCGTATTCATTTAACATAACAGTATTCGGTATGGTTAAATTATAATTAAGTTTTCTCTTAATCGGTTTTTCATCAAGTGTAAATGTTGAATGATATACCTTGTCTACATCACACGCTGTATTTTTACCTTTTTTACCATTTTTACCAGCATATCCCCTTGGCCCTTTCATTCCACGAGATCCTAATCGATAATAATAGTGTGTTACTGTATAAATCGCAAATGCACAATTTACAAATATTCCAAATAAAAAGAAACTATAAACATTTGCAAATAATTCACTATTAAAACGTTTTCGAACAATTGGGCTAATATATAAAAAAAAAACCCATAATGGAATACATATTAATAATCCCAATACTAAAATAACTTTCCAATTATACAAGACGTTTTCCCCTTGTATATTTTTTTCATTTAATATATTTTCCGTATATTTTTTTATAGAAGGAGAAACAAGACCCGTTAAAAATGTTTGTGCTCTTAAATTTTGAGAACCCACATATTCTTTAACACTATTCATAGCACTATTCATAATTGTGTTATACTTATAATAAAAAAATATAAAAATACACTGGAGTTAGGTTATTCTATTCTTGAAGCATTAATGATGAGTTTTGAAATACTTTAATTGTTTCCATTGAATTTAAATCTACTTTCGTATAATTCATAAATACAAAATGACAATGTGCGTCAAAAAATCTTTGTGATGGGTAAGAATATGTAAAGAAACTTGTATTTGGAGGATGAACTAGTGTTAAATAATTATCATTGTAATCTTTTAATTCTTCTTTGTCTAATAATAATGTTTCAGGATTTTCAATACCAATATTTCCACCTAAACTATCAAAAGATATAATGTTTGTATTATCATTTATCCACGAAGCATTTACTAATTCTTCTAATTTGGTATTTTGAAAGCCATCTGAACATATAATGACTACTTTATTCATTAATTCACCAATTGGAACATCTCCTAAATTTACATTTGGATTCGCATTTGAATATTGGGAGGGCAAAAGACGGGGTTTAAAATATTTAACAATGCTTTTTTGAATTTTATTAATAGTATGAAAATTATTATTACATTTTAAATCTAAAACAAGAAATAATGGATCAAAATAATTATCTACGTATCCAGAACGAAATGCTGTTTGTGAAATTGTATTACACACATCATCAAAATGAAGTGTGTTTAATGTTAATTTCCAATTACCTTTTTCATATCCTACCGATACAACTGGTTCAGCATTTTCATATAAAGAACTATTAAAAATATCAATATATAAAGCTCTTGCTCCATAACTTATTGTTTTTTGTAGTGTTTCCAAAGAGCAATAATCCATCATTTGATTATTTGTAACATAGGGGCGATATGAAGAAGCAATTTTAAATTTACTAAGAGGCTTATTTGTAAGATTTTTATCAAATATATAACGAGGATTAATTTGAAGTTCAGGTGCCCATTTATTTAAGTTATCTAACGCTAATCCCGTTCTGTGTGTATATGAAATACTATAAATAAAATATACAAATATCGTAATTACAAGCAATATAAGTAATATATGTCCCCCTTGTATTTTTTCACTCATTTCTTTTACATAGTTTATTCCATTTGATAATTTATCTTTCACAACAGTGGTATTTAATTTTACAGATGTATCTGGCGTTGCTGAGTCCATCTTATAAAATACATTTAGAAAAATAAAAATTAACTTAAATAATTTAAGAAAATTGATATTTAATCTTAATAAATAATCTTTGTTATATTTACTCCGTATTACAATGACTGAAATTAAACCCAAAGAAAATCTTTTTGTAGAACCTGAAAATCGTTATGTTCTTTTTCCAATTAAATTGGAAGAAGTTTTTAAACTTTACAAAAAAGCACTTGCGAGTTTCTGGACTGTTGAAGAAGTAGACCTTTCTAAAGATATGAATGACTGGGAAAAATTAAGTGAAGGAGAACAACATTTCATTAAAAATGTATTAGCCTTTTTTGCCGGTAGTGATGGTATTGTTCTTGAAAATTTGGCTCAACGTTTTATGAATGATATTCCGCATCCAGAAGTAAAATGTTTTTATGGATTCCAAATTGCTATGGAAAATATTCACAGTGAAATGTATTCTCTTTTAATTGATACATATATTCGTAATCATGCTGAAAAAGAAAAATTATTTGGAGCAATTGATAATATTCCAAGTGTTGGAGAAAAAGCAAAATGGGCCCTTCGTTGGATTCAAGATGAAAAGAGTAATTATGCAACACGTTTAGTAGCATTTGCTGCTGTGGAAGGTATCTTCTTTTCAGGTAGTTTTTGCTCTATTTTCTGGTTAAAAAAGCGTGGTCTTATGCCTGGATTAACTAGCTCAAACGAGCTTATTAGTCGTGATGAAGCACTTCATACTGATTTTGCTTGTTTAATGTATTCAATGTTACAAGAAAAATTAAGTCAAAGCACGATTGAAAGCATTATTAAAGATGCTGTTGAAATTGAAAAAGAATTTATTGTTGATAGTATTCCTTGTCGTTTAATTGGTATGAATGCTGATTCAATGTGCCAATACATTGAATTTTGTGCTGATCGCATAGTTCTTCAACTTGGTCATAGTAAGATTTTTAATGCAAAAAATCCCTTCTCATTTATGGAAATGATTTCTCTTGAAGGTAAAACTAACTTTTTCGAAAAGCGTGTAATGGATTATTCAAAAGCAAATGTTGGTACAACAAACCAAGTAGGTAATCTTACATTAGAT
>Ga0181402_1000253_pt1 | contig 20148 bp, 11 predicted proteins | sample 25SPOviralmetaG_FD_130131 | JGI IMG/M metagenome (GOLD analysis project Ga0181402, IMG submission 130131) | Marine viral communities from the oligotrophic San Pedro Time Series (SPOT) site, San Pedro Channel, CA, USA - 25 SPOT_SRF_2011-08-17 | ecosystem: Environmental > Aquatic > Marine > Strait...
GATGACGCAGTCAGTCATTACGGATCATCCTACGGCACTTCTTCATTTACCCCAGACCCAGATGCAGATGGATTTTTAGCATTTGCAGATATTACAGAAGCTGTAGCGATTCAGTGGTGTAAAGACTCAATGGGCGAAGAGCAAGTAACTTCTCTTGAAGCATCCATTGCAAATCAAATTGCTGAGTCTAAAGCTCCTTCGGTCGTTGCAGAAGTGCCTTGGTAATCAATGGGCATATTAAGTCAGATATTAGGCAGCGGTGATGTCGTCAGTAAGGGTTTAGATCTTATTGACAGCTTTCATACGTCAGAAACAGAAGCTATCGAAGCAAAGACTAAGGCGAAAACTGATCTCTTAACCAGTTACGCTCCATTTAAGATTGCTCAACGGTACTTGGCTTTAATATTTGGTTTTACGTTTGTTGCTTCATACTTAATGGTTTTAGCTTTGTTCTTTATGGATAAGGACATTGGTCCTGTTCAGGAACTAATTAGCGCATTTAAGATTGACTGGATCATGCTAACGATAGTTGGTTTTTACTTTGGTGGTGGCGCCTTTGAGGGTGTCATGAATAAGAAGGATAAAAAGTAATGGCAGGTTTTAAGCTGCAAACATTTAGCGGACAAGCACCTAAAGTTTACGCACGTCTTCTACCTGAAGATATGGCGCAGACCGCTACCAATTGTCGCTTAGACTCTGGAAGACTGGAGCCTTGGAAAAGCAATGCATCATCATCTATTTCCTTTGTAGGTTCATACTCAGCATCATCGCAAACCAAAACCTTGTTTAGATACAGCAGTTCAATTTGGATGGGAAGCGATGAGGATATAGATATAGTTAGATCTCCTATTGCTGAAGATCCACACGAAAGAATTTATGTTACTGGTATAGGTGGTTCATCTGGATATCCCAGAATGACAACAGCTTCAATAGTTGGAAATAATACTTATTACAGATTAGGCATTCCTAAACCTGCTGACCTTACATCTGTGACTTTATCGCCAACAACCTCTGCTAATGTAGATACAGAAGTTCCTCAATCAAGGTCGTACATTTTTACGTACGTTTCTTATTATGGTGAGGAAGGCGTTAACTGTGACGCTGAAGCAGCGCAGGTAGTAGATGTACATACAGATCAAACAGTAACGTTAGATTTTCCTCCGAATCCTTCAGGAGCCTATAATCTTTTATTTAAGAGAGTTTACCGAACCGATGCTGGAGGTACGTTTAGGTTTGTTGCTGATGTACCTATAGCAACAGATACGTATGCAGATTCTGTTGAAGAAATAAATTTAGGAGAAGAGATTCCAACCTCAACGTTTGATGCACCAGCTGATGACGTAACTGCAGATCATAAAGACGGACCGCTTCTTGGTTTGGTTGCAATGCCCAACGGAATATTAGCTGGATTTTCAGGACAAACAGTTTCTTTCTCTGAGGCGTTTCAGCCTCATGCATTTCCTGAAGGATATAAGCTAACCGTCAAATCTGATGTTGTTGCTATAGCTCCATTAAATACTGGGTTGTTAGTTTTAACAAAAGAAAAACCTGCAATTGTTCAAGGCTTAGATCCGTCGGCTATGAGTATGATGGAAGTTGACAGTACGTTGTCTTGCGTCTCTAAACGATCTGTTGTTGATCTTGGGGAGTTTGTTATGTATGCCTCTCCAGATGGTTTAGTTATGGCATCAGATAACGGATTAAATCTAATTACAGAACAAACATTTTCCAGAGATCAGTGGCAAGAATTTGATCCTGAAACAATCATAGGCTTTCAGTGGGAAGGTCATTATATCGGTTTCTATACAAATTCATCAGAGAGCAAAGGTTTTATATTTGATCCTAGAGGCGGCAAAAATTCATTTGTAAAATTAGACTTTCATGCAACTGCAGGATTTAACGATTTAGAAAATGATCAACTGTACTTAGTGGTTGGAGGTAGTGTTGTTAAGTTTGCTGAAGGAACTGCTGATTCAAATTTTGTTTGGCGCGGAAAAAAGTTTTATTCCCCCAGACCAATAAACCCTGCTGTTGCTAAAGTACAGTGTGATAGCTATAGCTCATCCCCAACCTTTAAACTATACGCTGACGGCACTCTTAAGCACACGCAAACAGTTACTAATAGTAATATTTTTAGACTACCTAGCGGATACAAAGCCAATGAGTTTGAAATAGAACTAACCGGCTCTGTCCCTATTAATGAAGTTTGTGTATACGAGAGTCCGGAGGAAATAGGTGGCTAGAAAAGGCAACATGCCGGTACCGCCTAAATGGGCGGGTCAAGATAAAAGATTCGGAGAAACCATCAAGAACAATCTTGATGTTCTGTGCGGCTATACTGGAAATCCTTTAGATAAAGCTTTAACTGCTAGAGACTTATTAGATAGCGGTATCGTAAAGCTGCCCGCAGGAACTACAACTTATACGGGTAACTCTTCAGGATTAGCACCCACGACTTCAGCAACAACCTACGCTGTTCCACCAGCACCTACAAGCCTAACAGCGACCGGTGCTTTTCAGAACATACTCCTAACTTGGAACTTAGAAAATTACGAAGGTCACGCTTACAGTGAAGTGTTCAGGCACACATCGGATAGCGTTTCTAGTGCCACACTTGCAGGTCAGGTATCTGGATTTAATGGCATATATTCTGATCAGGTAGGCGGCGGTACAACATATTATTACTGGGTTAGAGCAGTTAATCAGAATGGTGTTGCAGGACCATTTAACTCTTCAACAGGAACGTTAGGACAAACCGCTACAGACACTTCGATCATTCTTGGATTGTTGTCTAATCAGATTACAACGTCAGAGTTAGCGTCTAGCCTATCGACTCCAATCGCTACTATTCCCACCTTAGATGGAAGGATTGATGATTTAGACTCATTCACTGGATACACGACCACTTATAGTGGAGATAGTATTTTAACTAGGGTTGGGTTAACCGAAACCGTGGCTACCTCTGCAAGCACGGCTGCCAGTTCAGCTGCTTCTGCAGCCTCGGCAGCACAATCTTCAGCAAATTCGGCAGCATCTGCTGCAAGCAATGCTCAATCAACAGCTGACAGCGCATCATCTAGCGCATCATCTGTAACCTCGACAGTCACTAGTCTTCAAACATCGATTTCTACCAGAAATACATCGGTAGACAGCAGCTTAAGCACGCTTAATTCTTCAGTATCGAGCATTCAAAGTTCAATAGCAGATATTACCTCTGGCACCAGTGCTGTGTATGTACAGTCCTCTGCTCCTACTGGGACCATATCTCAGTTCAGCCGCTGGTATGATACAGACGACAACATGAAGCCTTATGCATACATAGACGGAGACGGAGATGGTGACAATGAATGGGTAAGTCTTCAAGATCCGCGGATTGCTGCAAATGAAAGCGAAGTAACCTCATTAAACTCTGAGGTATTTAATTCCGACGGGACGTCTCGTTTAGCTACAAGTAGTGCGCTTAACACCCTAGATACAACGGTTGTAAATCTTAACGGAACAGTTAGTACGATATCTGGAGACGTAACAAGCTTGAAGGGAGAAGTATTTAACTCTGATGGTTCTGCTAGATTAGCGACTGGAGCTGCTGTAACAAGCCTGACAAATACAGTAACCACCCAAGGCAATAATATCTCTAGTGCTCAGACGGATATTACTGACCTCGAGGGTGAGGTTTTCAATTCAGATGGTTCTGCCAGATTAGCTACGGGGTCAGCACTTACCGGAGTCACTAATTCTGTTACGGCAATTTATGATGGGACTAACGCAAGTGTTGTTAAAAGTGTGCAGGATGACGTAACAGCGTTAGAAGGCGAGGTATTTAACGCTGACGGCTCTGCCAGACTGGCTACGGGAACTGCGCTGTCAGGTCTGACTAATAGTGTCACCGCCATCTACGACGGCACAAATGCAAGTGTAGTTAAGACAGTACAGACAGATATTACTGACTTAGAAAGTGAAGTGTTTAACGCTGACGGCTCTGCCAGATTAGCTACGGGATCGGCGTTGTCTGGTTTAACTAACTCTGTTACGGCAATCTATGACGGTACTAATGCTAGTGTTGTTAAGACGATACAAACTGATATAACCGCTCTTGAAGGCGAAGTATTTAATACGGATGGTTCGGCACGACTTGCCACGGGATCAGCTTTATCTGGTCTTACTAACAGCGTAACAGCAATCTATGACGGTACTAATGCTAGTGTAGTTAAAACTATTCAGACAGATGTAACTGCTCTTGAAGGAGAAGTCTTTAACGCAGATGGTTCAGCTAGATTAGCAACGGGTTCAGCGTTAACTGGAGTAAGCAATTCAGTATCTGCAATCTATGACGGTACAAACGCTAGCGTTGTTAAGTCTGTGCAGGACGATGTGACGAGTCTAGAGGGTGAAGTCTTTAACTCTGATGGTACGTCGCGTTTAGCTACAGGCTCTGCTCTTAATACTCTTTCGTCTGATGTTACCGCAATCTATGATGGGGCAAATGCCAGTTTATTAAAGTCTGTTCAAACGGATGTTACTGCATTGAATGGCGCTGTATTTAACGCAGACGGAACGGTAGCTATCGCGACATCAGCGGCAATTAGTTCCTTGAATTCGGATGTCGAAGCTATTTACAACCCTGATAATCCTAGCGAAGCATCTGTCGTAAAAACAATTCAGTCTGACATTACCTCGCTTGAGGGTGAAGTTTTCAGTGCTGACGGTTCTGCGAGATTGGCTACTGGAGCAGCGCTTAGCGGAGTTACCAATTCTGTTACAGCCATTTACGACGGCGCTAACCCTAGTGTACTTAAAACGGTTCAAGATGATATTACTTCTTTAGAGGGAGAAGTTTTTAACAGTGATGGTACGGCACGTTTAGCTACAGGATCTGCTTTAGCTGGTGTGTCTAATTCTGTAACTGCAATTTACGACAGCAGCAACCCAAGCAATGCAAGTGTTGTTACAAGCATTCAAACTGATATTACCGATTTAGAGTCAGAGGTATTTAATTCAGATGGCTCTGCTAGACTAGCTACTGGATCAGCTCTAAGCGGACTAACTAACTCAGTCACTGCTATATATGATGGCACCAATGCAAGTGTGGTAAAGAGTGTACAGGATGATGTTACGTCTCTAAATGGTGCTGTATTTAATGGTGATGGCACTGTAAAGCTTGCGACAACTTCTGCCGTATCTACGCTAACCTCGAGTGTAGAAGCTATTTACAATCCCGACAACCCTAGTGAAGCGTCTGTTGTAAAAACAATTCAGTCTGATATTACTTCACTAGAAGGGGAAGTATTCAACGCGGATGGTACTGCACGTTTAGCTACTGGTTCTGCTTTAAATACAGTATCCAGTAATGTTACAGCTATTTACGATGGCGGAAATGCTAGTGTTGTTAAGTCTGTTCAGGATGACATAACCTCTTTAAATAATTCTGTTTTTGATGCTGGCGGAAATGTTCAGTTAGCTACTACTTCTGCATTGTCCGGTCTTACAACATCTGTTGAGGCTATTTATAACCCTAGTGATTCAGGCGCAGCATCAGTCGTTAAGACAATTCAAAGCGATGTAACTGATCTTGAGTCAGCAGTATTTAATGGTGACGGAACTGTTGCCTTAGCTACGCAAAGTTCAGTCAGTGGTTTAACAACCAGTATTGAGGCGATCTATAATCCAGACAACCCTAACGAAGCCTCCGCGATTAAGTCATTGCAAGGTAGAGCTACATCTTTGGAAGGTGCTGTATTTAATGGAAATGAAGTTAAGCTAGCTACAGTAGATGCACTAGATACCTTAACTAACGATGTAACGGCAATATATAATCCAGATGACCCTAACGCCGTAACCCAGATTAGCGCCATACAGGCAGCTGTAACCAGCCTAGATGCTGAGGTATTTAATGCTAACGATACCTCAAGACTTGCTACAGGTTCTGCATTAAGTTCTCTTACGAACAAAGTAACCGCTATTTACGATGACTCTACCGATCCCCCAACCGGATTGGTCAAAACTCTTCAAAATGACGTCACAAGTCTTAACGGAGCAATGTTTAATGAGGATGGCACCGTTAAATTGGCAGGCGCTGGAGCCTTATCTCTTTTACAAACTGAGGTTTGGGGCGATGGAGTAACGCCTTCTGGTGCAACCTCATCTCGAATAGACACGTTAGATGCGACAATAACAGATCCAGACACCGGTCTTACTGCAACCTCCGATGCTGTGTCCGTGTTAAACACTAGCGTGTACGGTGATGGTGTAACTCCTGCCGCAGGAGCTTCTAAAATAGATGCTCTTAGCTCCGCCGTATTTGATGAAAATAATAATGTAAAGCTTGCGGATGCCGACGCATTTTCAACATTGCAAACAGAAGTCTTTGGTCCCGACGGAAATGTTTCAGCCTCTAGAATAGATGGCTTAAGAGCGGTTCTCTACAGCACTGATGCTAACGGGAATGAGCAGTTAGCTTTGGCAACAGCAGCCCAATTTAGCAACCTCAATGCGACGGTAAATGACAGCGGAGCGTTGGTAGACAAGGTCGATAACATAGCGGCATCTATGTTTGTAGATAGTGATACATCGGGAACACTAAAGCTTGCTACATCTGAGGCTTTTGACAAAGTACAGACCGAAGTGTTTCCAAATGGTGATAGTAATGCATCTAGAGTTTCTCAGTTATCAGCAGCTCTTTGGGATCAAGGTAATCCAAATAACGCTGTCTTATTAGCTGGAGCTGACTTTGTCTCTAATATCAATTTAGAGGTATTTGGAGATGCTACAGATCAGACAGGCGCAAGTAAGATTGACACGCTGCAGGTTGTTGTTAATGGCGAAGATGGCGAGAGCGGAATTAAAGCAGCCATTGAAACGACACAAGATATTGTTAGTGGAACTAATGGTCTAACCTCTCAGTACAGTGTAAAGATAGATTCTGGAACAGGGGCAGTTAGTGGTTTCGGCTTATCTTCTACACCTAGCGAAGATGGCACTCCAACTTCAGCGTTTGTTGTTAGGGCTGATAAGTTTGCAATCGTAAATCCAAGCTCAACAAATCAGGGTACAAATTCTCCCAGCAACGATAGTGACGCCGTCGTTCCATTTGTTGTTCAGACCTCTACACAAACTGTAGATGGAATTGAAATACCAGCCGGCGTTTATATGGATGGTGCGTTCATTAAGAACGGTACGATCACTACAGCGCAGATCGGTAACGCTACAATTGATACTGCAAACATTACAGGAACATTGAGCGCAAATAGAATTTCGGGCGGAAAAATAGAAACCTCTCTCCTTGAAATTGATGGCACCTTTATTACCTCACAGGTTATCAATGGAACACCAACACTTACCTTAGGCGATATATCAGCTGACAAAATAACTTCAGGAACTATAGACGCTGACAATATTACTGTAGACAACCTGAGAGCTAATCAGATAACTGGTGATATCAATGATCTGATTCCGTTCTCTCTCTCTTCAGCTGTTTCAATCGACGCACCTAACGGAGCAGAGCAAACAATATTTACTGGTCAGATTCCTGCTCAAGCAGATGGTGTAGAGAAAAGACCTTATATAAGTGCAGAGGGTTGGGGTGTATTTGAAAATGATGATGCATACAGAATTGAACTGTGGATTAAGACAAATGAAACCAATACTTCAGATGCTCAGCTAGGTACAGCAACTAATTCTGGAATTCAAAGTTATGGTTTATTTAGCTTTATTCACTGGGCAGAATTTTCAGGAGATGTGACATCTTTAGTCTCGTCAGGATCAGTGTTAAAAGTTTCAAACACTGCAAGAGGAACTGTAAGCTCTGCTGGATACACATCATCAACTAATACTACAAGAATTTATTACACTCTTACCGGCACAATTATTAGTACAGGAAATAGCGTTCAGGTTCAGGACACAACTAATCAGTACACGATGGTAAATTCTTTCTTCTTTAGATCACCTTCTGATTATCATCCTTATCAGTTTTCTATAAGTGGGGGTCTAGGAACCAAGACAAGTTCAGCTGTGGATTATGAAATAAGGATTGGAGTTTACAATCTTAATAAGTATTACATTCCATCTTCTCAGCCATATAAAAATTGGGTTTACGACAAAATTTACGCCTTAGAAGGCATAGCTATGAGCCTACGATAATGACGCAACTATATGTTCAATTTGATACAAGTGAGGGTCGAGTAACAGCGGGACCGCAAGCAGGAATGAAAGATCAGGCAGGTTGGTATGCATATGCTCCAGCACCTGACAGATTACCTAGAGATGAAGTGGACTATATTGTAGATGACGAGTTTGGAACAGTTATACAGTATGTTACCGCATCAGCTCCGGAACCTTCATATGCAGAGTCTAGGGCATTATCGTACCCAAGCATTGCAAATCAGTTAGATAAACTGTTTCACGATATAGACAACGGTACACTTAATGAAACAGGTGAGTTTTTTACAGCAATAAAAGAAATAAAAGATACTTATCCGAAAGCGTAATAATTACTTTTTTTAGTATTTTACTTGATTTTAAAGTATCATAAGGGTAAAGCGGGACTCCGACCTCCGGAACATCTCACCCCGAATTAGCTACTCGTTTATACACGAATATAGCTTACAAAAATCCAACATATTAAAGGCAGGCTTTAGTGGCAATTGTCGTGCGTGATCCGTCTATAAACGACTTCCCTCAGATTAATGCTTTGGGTAAATGGTTTCAAGAAAACAGCAACTACAAGGATTGCGGTTGGTCAGAAGGTAAGGCGTATGCCTTCGTTAAGGGTGGCTCAAACCCCTCGTCAGATACGTTCATGTTAGTGGCTGAAGAGAATGAGAAAGTGATCGGTTTCTTCTTAGGAAATGTAGTTGAGTACTTTTTTTCTGAGAAACAAATAGCACAAGAACTCGTTATGGTTTTTGAACCTGATAAAAGAGACGGGATAGGAAGTGCTATTAGCAAAATGATTTCAAGCTTTTGCTTGTGGGCTGAGACAAAAGATGTTGTTGAGGTAGCAGTAGGCATCACGTCCGGTATAGCAGGTGAAGGTTACAAAGGATTATTAAAGTGCCACGGCTTTAACGAGGTCGGGGTTTTATTAAAGAACGAGGTTTAGCCTATGTGTGGTGGTGGCGGAAGCGATCCAAAAGAATTAGAAAGCAAAGAGGCGTTAGCTCAGCAAGCAGCTAATGCTTTACAGCGTTACGGGCAAGTGTTTGTCCCTCTTGAAAATATGTTCATCAATGATACTAAAGCAATGTTTGAAGAAGGTGCCGCCGACAATGCAATGGCAGCAGCTCAGAATCAAACGTCAGCTATGTATGAGCAAGGCTTGGGAGACATGCAGGGCGCTCAGTTCAATATGGGTTTAGATCCAACATCCGGAAGAGCCAAAAAAGAATCATCAGCATTAAGAGAAGCTCAAGCTAGAGGCATGGGTCTTGCCGGTGCAGATGCAGGTCTTGGTTACACCGATGCTGCTTATCAAGGTTTAGGTAATGTAATAGCGATGGGTCAAGGGCTACAGTCTAACGCAATGACAGGAAATATAGACCGAATGCAAAACAGTTTAGATAGAGCTGGTGCTGCCGCTAAAGCAGATTTTGCTAGATCACAGAGTCTGGCAACTATTGCTGGAACTGGAACTGGTATAGCAGCTGGCGGATACGGTCTAGGTGGAGGTTAATCATGAATTTTAATGCTTATATGTCTATGTTAAATCCACAGGTCGCAGGTGCTGTGGGTGATTTTTATGGGATGCCCGCATATAACAGCAGCAACCCTTACGCAAATATAAATCCATACCGATATGCAGGTCTAAGTCCAGAAGATAATCCCGGAGACAAGTTATATGCAGACCTTATTAGGGCGCAAACTCAGGACTACAATACTAGATTTGCCCCAATGGAAAATTTTCTGGCAGGACAAATTACCGCAACAGGTACTAAGTCTTTAGCTGGAGACCTTGAAAGAACTCGATCAAATATTGGTGGAGCTGTAACTAACGTTCAGGGTCAACAAGATCGAAACATGGCTCGAATGGGTCTACAAAACACTTCAAACATAGCTAACAGCACAACCGCTGTAGGCGGATTAGTGGGTGGACTTAACGACACAAGACTCAGAGATTCAGATAGACGTCAGTCAATTCTTTCCGGTTCTCTATCGGGGATCGCTCAAAAAGCAAGGAGTACAGGACAATGACAATGATTGCGGTAGGACAGAACCTCAGGGATCTCGCATTTCGTGGATATGGCGCCATGTCTAAAGCTGACACTATTGAAAATCAGCAAAGGATGGCGCTAAAGGCTCAAGAAAAAGCAGCTGAATCTTCATTAATGGGTACGGGTGCTGGTATTGGAGGAATGGTTGGTGCTGGGAAAATAGCAGAATCTGGAAGAGCGGCTACTGAAGCGATAGGAACCTTGAATAAATCTATACAGGGATCTGGAACTGTAGGAATAAAAGGCGGAGGTTTAACCTTTCAGCCAACTGGAGGAGAGTTGCTGCAAGGCGCTGAGGCGAAGGCAGCAATTGATACGGCAGCTATTCAGGCAGATGTGGGGTCTTCTGTTAAGCAGGGAATTGAAGCGATAAAGGCAGCGAAAGATGCTGGAACAGTAGCAGGAACAACAGGTGGAACAGTAGGTGGAACAGTAGGTGGAACAGTAGGTGGAACAACAGGTGGAGCAGTAGGTGGAGCAGTAGGTGGAGCAGGAACAACAACTACAACAGCTGTTGCTGGAGAGGTGGCAGCAGCAAACGCCGCAGCAGCATCCACTGGACCTATGGCAAGCCTCGCCACCTTAGCAGCCCCAGTAGCTATTGGTTTAGGTGTAGCTTTTCTACTTAACAAATTATTTGACTAGGTAATTATCATGGGATTTGCAGAAGGTTTTAGAAGTGGCTTCGGGCTAATAAGTGACGTTAAGGATAGAGAGTTACAAAGAGACAGACTTGAGGAGCAAGCTCGTCAAGGTGATTTAGATCGTGAAGCGACATCGGCATATCGAGCAGAGCAAAATCGTCTTGCCGGAGAAAGAAATAAAATAGCTGAGACTGAAGCTGACAGCCAAGTCGCATACAGGAAAGGTCAAATAACCAATCAAGCAGAAACGAACCGAATAAGAGGTTTGGAAGCAGGAAATAAAGCTTCTCAGTTAAAGCTAGACAAGACAAGAATCGATGCAGATGCTGCTCTTAAGGGTGCTCAAACGAGTTCGATTCAAGACAGTCTTCAATTAAAGATTGACCGAAGAAGTCAGCGAGAATCGGCTGTCGGTGCTAGTTTAGCTGTGCAAAAGTTTACCGAATTAGCCGATCAAGTTAGGTCTGGAGAAATTGCTTACACGGAAGAAGTAAAGGGTCAGTTAGCTTCTTTATCTCAGCAGACTGAAGGATCATTGCTGGATTTAAACTATGTTACAAATCCAAATACTCAATATCAATCACAAAGACTTCAGGGTGTTTTACAACAAATACAGCAGGGAAATTTTGAAGGAATTGATCAGACTGCATTGAGAGATACGTTTAACGTTATGCTTCGCAGCAACAATATGTCAGGCGTAGGAGAAGAGGTTACATCAAGAACTCATCCTTCTGCTGGGTCTTTTGCAGATAAAGGATACGTGGTTGTAGGTAAGCAAGTTTCTAGCCTTGATTATTCGGACAATTCATTAGGTTTAAAAGTAGATGTTTTGATAAAAAATCCAGAGACAGGTGAGTCTTTTACTTATGAAGCTCCGATGACAGTAGGAAGAAAGTCAACAGGTGAAGGTGTTGAGTTATCTGTCGAAGAAGCAGTTCAGGCAGCGGGAGGTTTTTTTCAGTACGCAAATTCAATGGCTCCATACACCTCAATTCTTACCGATATAAACAAAAAGAAATATGACTTAACAGAAGGAAGATCAGACGGTGATTTTGACATGCTTGTTAATAAGAGCATGGAAAATGCAAGATCAGCCTCGACCAGAGACCCTGATTCAGAAAGTCCAATAAGCGGCATGACAATGAAGCAGTTTGCGGGAAATCCGGCTGTGATGCGTACCTACTATAACTCCTCGTTAGCTAACCCCGAGTCAATGACTGAAAGTTCTACTATAGCTGGAGATACAACTTACAACCTTATGGCAGATTCTAATCCAATTAGAGTTTTGGAAAAACTGCGTGGTGGTAAAAAACTTTCTCGAGCACAAATTTTAGAAGCAGCTCAGTTTTTAAGTGTAGATGAAAATACTGGAGCAATAACAATTGATGATGAAAAAGAATGGCGCGATTGGAAAAATGGTGTGTTAGGCAGAGCAACAAATAGATCATCAAACCTAACCGGTATGTACGGTGGTTATAACTTCGACGCAGTTGACTAATTTAGGTAATTAAATGCCGATATACGCGGATTCAAGTTTTCGTAAGACTTCTATGCCCAGACTTCAAGAAGAAGAGACTGGAATTTTCAATGAGTTTGGTAAAGGCTTTAGTTCTGGTGTAGATCAGTTGCAGGCTTTAGCTGGAGGCGCAAAGGCTCTAGTAGGATCAGCTGTCGGCAATGATGAGTGGTTCTATGATGGCATGGAATACTTTAATGAGCAGATGGCTGAGGCGTCAGAGAACGCGGCTGAAGTTGGAAGTTTAGAAGACATTGAGGGTATCGGTGATTTTGTAAATTACTCCGCATTTATAGTGGGTAATATTGTTCCAAGTTTAATTGGTGGTGGTGGTTTCGGTGCAGTTGGTGGCGCGGTAGCAAAGAAAGCGCTAATACAGCAGGGAGCAAAACGTCTTGTAAAAGAAAATGCAGAAGGCTTAGCTAAAAATGCAGCTAAGCGTCAGTACGCTCAGTCTGCTTTAGGTAGAGAGTCTTTAGGTAAGATTGGTTTAAGAGGTCAAATTGCTGGTGCAACAGGATTTAGTACCGCAATAAATGCCGGTGAATCATTCACCAGAATCTTTGACGAGACTGGTGAAGAAGCTGCTGGTCTAGCTCTTGTTACAGGTCTAGCATCAGGTGCGCTAGATGCAATGACTCCAATGCGAGTCTTAAAGCGTGTTCTTCCTCAGAACATGTACAGTAAAGCTGCTGGAGAAGTGGCTGAAAATGTTTCTAAAAAACAATCTGTTATAACCCGAGCACTAAAAGAGGCAGGTAAGGCTTCCGGTACGGAAGGTGTTACCGAAATGATGCAGGAGATTGTGCAAAATTCTGCGCTTGAGTTTGTTCGCGGTCAGCAAGACCCAGCTATTGAAGAAGCTTATATAGATAGATTATTCAGTGAAGAAAATAAATCTCAGTATCTTAATGCATTTGTAGCTGGTGCTATTGGTGGTGGAGCTATTGGCGGTTCACTTGGAGCTGTCACTAAAGACCCTGAAGCTAAGCAGAATCTTGATAGAGATGATTTGCAGGAAGAGACTAAAGATCAGTCTCAAGAAGAACCTGTAGTAGATTCTGAACCTCAAGAAGCAGACCCTAATATAGGGGGTGAAAAAGTTCAGGCGGCAAGAGCAAAAGCACAAGGTTTGCCAGAAGGTAGATCTACTATTGCTCCAATGACTGTTGAGCAGGCTAGAGAAAAAGCACAAAACCTACCTGAACAGAGAGAGCCTTCTGATCCTGTAGCCAGACAAGAAGAGGCTAGAGCAAGAGCTAGAGCTTTAGTTGACGGATTACCTTCTGTTCGAGCACGGGCTAAAGAAATTTATCAGATGGAGCTTGGTGCGTTAGGAGAAACAACTAGAATACCTAACCAAGAAACTACGACTACCGTTGAAGATGCGCCAACATTCGGTGGAAATTTACCAGAGAATATCTCTCCTAGAATGGAAGCTTTGGTTGGTAAAGATGTTGATTACAACGGCAATAAGGGTCCGGTCGTAAGAAAAGATGACGGATTTTATGTAGCAACTCAAGACAATGGTGATGTGCTTATTGAGAGTGGAGAGTACCAGTCTCCAGAGCAGTTAGGTGTAGTACCTTCTGACGGTAATCTAGTTTTTGAAAATGACGTTCAGATTGATGACAACAATAAATTTGAATTGCGCGGGAAAAAATATTCTCTCACCCGAATCATAAGAGACGCTGATGGTAATCCCCTATCCCTAGCAGTAAGAGATGAGAACGGCGCAAAGAAAACTATTAGGACTCCAGAAGTAGTAGCTAGAATCAATAACCAAAAATCTCCTGCTCCCGACTTCTCTCAAATTATCGTAGAGCTAGATGATTTACCTGTCAGCATACAAAAGCAGGTAGTACAGCAGTCTGATCCAGACAACATTCCTGATAGTGTTCCGGCATCTCAAGCTATAGATATAGCACAATCAATGCCTAATGCAGAGGCAGTGGTAGAAGATATACAGGAGCTTGCTAAGCAAAGCTTAACGATTCCTCAAGGTACTATGAATGACATGCCTGCGGTCCCATACACAGAGAGTGTAACGCGACCTGCCATGAAGCCTTTAGCTCAGGCTATTGCTGATGTTAACAAGTCTCAAGGTGCTAACAGATCACCTATAGATCAGGGTCGGATAGATAACTTATTTACTGCGCCTGAAGTTACCATGATAAATGGTGAAAAGGTTACTCCAGCAGATGGCGTTCAGGCTGATGAACTTAAGTCAGCACTTGTTGATCTTCTGAATTTAGGTATGCCTAAAAGAGTAATGAAATACTTTAAGGGTATATATACTCATGCCCCTAACCAGATGGATAGGCAGGTAGATGGAGCATATCTTAAAGGTTCTCAGATCATAACAATGAACAGCTCTAGAATTAGAGAGCTGATAGCTGACAAAGACGATGCGTCCGATGCCGCCGTTAAGTTAAGGTTTAATCTAGTCCATGAGATAGGTCACGCATTTGATGTAGGCACTGATCACACTAACAACTCCCCTGATTTTGCTTTAGAAATGGACGGTATGAGTTCATCTTCAGCTACTTACGAGATGGGACCAGTTATTCATGAGTTAGGACAAAACTATTTAAGTGGTACAGAACTAGGTCAAGAGTTAGCATATCCTTTCGGAGCCGCATTTGAGTGGATAGCCAATTCAGAACCTCAAAAGATAGCAGGTCAAGTAGACAGAATTCAGAAAGAAGCGTTTGCTCAGGCTTTCGCAGTCTTTCATACAAGTCCTGAATTACTTCAGGAGCAAGCACCTAAAACGTATAAGCATTTAGAGACGCTGCTAAGAACGCAACCAACGGAGATTAATCAAGATGGCGAAGCTAACATTCGGTCCAATGAAGCTGACCGGCAACCTCAAGAAGTACAGGGAGATGTTCGGTCACCTGCCCAGCGCGGAGGCACTGAAGTTCAGGAGCAAGAGGGAGCTGGAGGAGATGGCGGAGGTAGCCTTAATGAGGAACAAGCCAGTCAAGGATTGGGAGATCAGGTCCAGCGTGAAGCTGGGGACGGGACTGGACGAACTGTACAGTTAGAAGAGGATGCCGCAGAGGCTAGGCTTGTTGAGCAAGAGCTTGGCGAGATCGATGATGACTATGATCCGATGGATGATCTGGCTGGCTTCGATGATGATGCCCTGTTCATTCAAAGAAAAGATTTATCCCCCGAGGCTCAAAATATTACAGCTTCTGGCGTCCTGTATGGTGATGAAGAGATACCGGTAACCGGAACTAGCCGCAACGGCGCGACAGTTGTAGTTGATCTAGCAAGAGCTTTCGATGAAAGAGTAAGAGAAGCGACAGGCGGTAACAACTTAGGTGAGCCTAACGACGCTAATGCCGAGGTCGTATCTGACCTTATTGCTCATGAAGCTGTTCAGGCAATGCAGACTGACGGTAATGCTGGTGAGTGGTATCAGCAGAAAGTAGCAAATGCAATGAACCTTGCAGCTCAAGAGTTTCCTGAGCTAACCACAGACCCCAATGCTAAGTTTGCTTTTACTGCAATTATGTCTATTACCTCTAACGGTGCATCTGTACCTGAAAATTCTATTAACACTTTTGAGATTTATGAGGAATACAGAGACACTAAAATATTTCCAGACTTTGGGGTAGGAAAAGAAGCTCAAGCAATGAAAAGTTCATTTGCTCTTCTTAACAGACTTATCAAGCTAGAGGGTATTGATGCTGTTAGGGAGTTTATGGACAAGGATGTAACAGTAAAGGTACTGAAAGATGAGTTCGGTCTATCAGTATCTGGTGAGCTTATGGGAACTAAACTAAAAGGTTCAGCAATCCTTGGACCTAAGATCGGCGGAGGCTTCTTTCAGAATCTTAATGGAAACTTTGACCCGCTTACTATGGACCGTTGGTTTATGCGTACATGGGGTCGCCTTACTGGAACCCTGATGGCGGATGCCGAACGTAAACTTCCTGTACAGCTAGCTAAGTTTAGAGAAGTTGCTTTAAGTGAAGATTATAGAAGTAAGTTAAAAGCAGATGGGATCAATCGAAATCAATTATCTAGAGATGATGAATACGCTAAGAGTTATGCGATTCAAGTTCAGTCTGCCTATGCTAATGGCGGATTCAAAGACAAAAACTCTATAAACAAAGCATCAAACACATTTAAAAATTCACAAAGTGAAAAGCAAGCTCCACAAAACGGAAAGGAGCGAGAGTACATACGTAGCGTAATGATGTTGGCGCTTGACAAAGTAAATCGGACTTCAGGTTCAGATCCTGTTAATATGGGAGCCTTGCAGGCAATCGTATGGTATCCAGAGAAAGACCTGTATAAACAATTAGGAGTAGGCAATGCAAAGTCAGAGCCAACAGACTATGAAACAGAATTCCAAAAAATCGTCGAAGCGCGTAGCCAGCGAGGATCGAGACTATCTGGACCAGACAGATCTGCACAGCAATCAGGAGCAGGACGACTGGAACCAGCAGATGGGAGAGATGAGCCAGACGCAGGTCAACCTACAAGCCGACAGAATCAGCAAAGCAATGCGGAAGCTGACCAGCTAGACGCACCCCCACGAAATCCTTCAGACTTCGTAACTGCCCCCACAAGTACAGCCGCAGAGATCATGTCAGATGAAGACTTGGTTGCATCTGTTCGTACTGGATCAGACGGTAGTCAAGCATTTGATGCAGTCAAAGATAAAGATGTTAAGGCTGCAGCAGGATTTGCAAAGTCTGGATTTAAGAAGTGGTTCCAAAAAAACTTTTACTCTAGAGGCTTGCTTCCTGAGACTGCGTTCGATGCAAAGATAGAGCGCGACGGTGAGTTTGGTGCTGTAGAGATGGACATCCGACAAATGGTTGGTCTGTTTGATGAAGCGGTTCAAAACAACTTCGGAGAGATAGACGAATCACAAGCTGCTGTTCTGGATAAGGCTATGCAGATACCAGCAGCAGAAGTTATGGCTTCAAAGCTACCTAATGATATTAAGGAAGCTTTGGTAGCAATGCGTAACTACATCGACAAGATGTCAGCTGACTATGCCGAGATACTTAACTCAGACATTGAACGACTCAAGGCTCTTGGTAATGAAGAAGCTAACGCTAAAAGTGAACTGCTAAGCATTGTTGTCAACAACATGGGCAAGTATGCAAACAGAAGCTACAGGGCGTTTGATGATAAAAACTGGAATAAAACTGTACCTGAGAAAGTAATTGTTGATGCAAGAGATTATCTTGTTGCTCAAGGAACCGCTAACCCAGACCAAGTAATTAACACCATATTGAAAGAAGGTACTGCCTTCGATGATATGTCGTCGTTTATTGCCGAGTCTAAGTTAGGCGCTAAAGACCTATCCATCCTTAAGCAAAGACAGGACATAGCCCCAGAGATACGAGCGCTACTAGGTGAGTATAAAGATGCGCGAATCAATTTCGCCAAGTCTGCTACCAAGATGTCTCGTCTTATTTACAACGAAAGGTTCCTTAATCAAGTTCTTAAAGATGGCAAGGGTGTATTTTTATTTGATCAGGAAGATGCTCCAGTAGGCGCCACGAAAAAAATTGCGGAAGTCGGGTCAAAAACCATGACCCCCCTCAACGGCTTATATACATTCCCAGAGGTAGAGCAAGCATTTAGAGATGCTCTAGATAAGGAACAGATAGGAGGGTTGTATAAGACAGTTATACAGATTAATGGCTTGGTTAAGTACGGCAAGACTGTAATTGCACCAACTACTATGGCTAGAAACTGGATGTCTGCTTCTCTGTTTACTGTCGCAAACGGGCACTTTAACTGGTCTAAAATCGCCAAATCTATTGACGTTACTAGTAGCTACAGAACAGGGCAAGGTGACGGCATTGAGTACTTAAAGCGCCTAAAAAAGCTAGGTGTAGTACATGACAACCCATACGCTGGCGAAATGATAGCGCTTCTTAAAGACTCCAACGCAGAAGATTGGGTGTCAGGAAGTGGACCAATTAAATCTTTCTTTGATGGTGCTACTCGCTTCTATCAGTATGGTGATGACTTCTGGAAGATTGTTGGTTTCGAGAACGAAATTATTAACTTCATGGAAAATAAGGGTATGTCACGCGAAGAGGCTGAAGTTAAAGCAGCTAAGAGAATTCGTGATACCTATCCAACGTATTCATTAATTGGAAACATTCCACAGAAGCTTCGTCGATTCCCTCTTGCTGGTACATTTGTTTCTTTCCCTGCAGAAATTGTTCGAACACAAGCGAACATGATCAAGTACCTACGTGAAGACCTAGCTGATCCAGATATGAGACCAGCAGCCCTTAAACGTATTGCAGGTATAGGTATGGTTAGTGCGGGAGTGTATGCAGCTCAAGCAATGGCTATGTCTGCATTCGGTGTTTCGGAAGAAGAGGAAGAGGCTATCAAGTTGATGGCAGCTCCTTGGTCTAAAAACTCAAACATATTGGTAACTGGTAGAGATGATCAGGGTCGTCTTGAGTATTTAGATCTAACGCACCTTGATCCATATGCCCTAATGAAGCGTCCATTAAATGCATTGCTAAGAGATCAGCCTCTGGATGATGCAGTACTAGATGCTGGTGTTGAAATACTTAAACCATTCTTAGGCTGGGATATATCTACTAATACTATCTTAGAGTTTATCTCAAACGAGAAGACGTCAGGCGGTGAGGTATACAACGAGGCAGACACGTTCTCCAATAAAGCTGTCGATACCTACATGCACTTCGAAAGAGGTATGGGACCAAGCGTAATTCAAAACGGTCGTCGTATGGAGAAGGCTCTTTCTGGAGAAATATCTAGAGGCGGGAAGGCATATGATGTTGGTGATGAGATGGCGGCATTTATTGGTTTCAGAAAGACTACATTTGATCCCAAGACCGCCCTGCACTTCAAAGCTTATGAGTTCTCAGAAGGTAAGCGTCAGTCAACTAGACTTCTTACCTCTGTATTCAGAGACCCTAACGATGTATCGGATGACGATATAAGAGAAGCTTTTGGTAGAGCCTCTACAGCCAGAAGAGAAACGTTTGAAGATATGGCTGCATTAGTTAGCGCGGCAATGAGTTCCGGCTTAAATGCAACGCAGGCTATGACAATACTCCGCTCTAACGGTGTTACTAAGAAAGATGCAAAAGCGTTGATTGAGGGTGGAGCTTCAGCTTGGACTATGTCTGATAGCACTTTAAAGAACTCAATATCTAAGTCAGACGTGTTGTTTGGAAAACAAAAAAGTAAGGAGTTTGTTGATAGGTGGTCATTGATTCAACAGCTATTAAATGAAGAAGCAAGTCAATAGAGAGAGATAAATCATGTCAGAGAAAGGTATCGTAATCCCAACGTGGGCAATTCCATTAGTCGTTTCATTATTCGTTGGTGCTATTTCTTATGGTGCAGCACAAGCTAACGCAGAGACTACTACTAAGGAAGTTAAAAGAATCGAGGTCATAGTTAAAGAGACTGCTAAGAAAGCACAGGCTAACGGACAGGCACAGGCTGTAACAGAGACTAAAGTTGATGCAATCGTAGAGTCATTGGCTAGACAAGAAAAAATTCAAGAGAAAACTAATGAACAGATACAAGCATTAGTACAGGCGTTGTTGGCTAAACAGTAATGAAGATGGTGTTTGCTTTACTGTTTTTCGTTAACGGCGAGGTGGTCGCGGAGCAGACACTTTACTACCTGAAAAAGTCACACTGCATTTATATGTGTCAGGAGTTATCAAGACCTAGCAATAAATACGAACCCGTTGACTGCAAATGTCAGGTCCAGTGGGTTGATGTTAATAGTGTAGTTATAAGA
>Ga0181402_1000254_pt1 | contig 20123 bp, 22 predicted proteins | sample 25SPOviralmetaG_FD_130131 | JGI IMG/M metagenome (GOLD analysis project Ga0181402, IMG submission 130131) | Marine viral communities from the oligotrophic San Pedro Time Series (SPOT) site, San Pedro Channel, CA, USA - 25 SPOT_SRF_2011-08-17 | ecosystem: Environmental > Aquatic > Marine > Strait...
CCAAAGAGCTTTGCCTAGTGGTGGGCCAGAAAGAACTCTGCGTATGGTTGAAGCCCAGCGAAAATTTAATAGTGCTTTGGATGCATCTCAGGAAAAATTTAGAGGCCTCAACGGAACAGTGGACACGGCGGTTCGTCGTACTGGCCGATTGGGCAATAGCTTTTCTGGATTGCGAGGCATACTCTTGAACACGGGTGTGGCTTTAAGCAGCTTGACCGCCATCCTAGGCTTTAGAGAAGTTCTTGATGCTATTCGCACCATTCAGCGGTTCCAATTTACTATTCAAGCGGCATCCACTGATACCCTCCAGTTTAATAAAAACATGGATTTTTTGAGTAAAGCCGCTCAAGAAATTGGGATTAACTTGGCAGAGGTAGGTCAGCCCTTTGGCCGGTTTATTCTAGCTGCAAAGCAATCAGGAATTGAGGGCGAGACTGCCAACCAAGCTTTCGCGAAGATCGCCGCATCGATGAGGAACCTTGGCGGATCAGCCGCTGATACAGCCGGTGTTGTTCGAGCTTTTGAACAATCTTTGTCAAAAGGCAAGTTCATGGCTGAAGAAGTCAGATTGCAGCTCGGCGACCGCTTGCCAGTGGCTATGACCGCGCTTCAAACAGCAACTGGCATGACAGGCGATGAACTTAACAAAGCATTTGAGGCTGGCACCCTATCAACTGAAAAGTTTTTCTTACCGTTTGTGCAAGCATTGTTTGATGCCACTGGCGGGTCTGATCAATTAGCTCAAGCTTCACGCGGGTTAGCCGCTGAACAAGCTCGATTAGGAACCGCTGGACTAGAGGCCGCTGAAGCCTTCGGCGATGGTGGGTTCACAGGAGCTATGACAACGGTGAACAGAGAGTTTGCCACATTCCTTCAAAATCCAGAGACACTTGAGGCAATTCGTTCTCTTGGGCAAATGGTTGGCAAATTAGCCATGACTTTTGCAGACCTAGCCAAAAATATCGGGCTTGTGACGGGAGCGGTAGCCGAAGGGAACAAAGCGGCGGGAGAAGGAGGGCGTGACCCCCTAAGTAGGATGAACAATTTCATGCAAGGTGCTGGTGAATTCATGCAAAGCCAAGACTTTTTAAGTTTAGCCGAACCAGTTCAAAAAGCCATGAGGGGGCTTGCAGGGCTACTTAAAAACGCATTTTCGCTTGATGGAGCTTACATTAGTGGCGAAAATTCTCTTGCTCCCAACGTAAACAGATTAAGACCAGATCGATCTGGAAATGTGAGTTCCGTTTTGGGGGGTGATTTCGCTATGGCCCCCACCGGCGTTCAAACAACTGCTAGGCCACCCGCACGACCAACTGGAGATGCTCTTGCATTTATCGGGCGGCGAAATGAAGCCTTTGGTCGTTTAAATAATCCAACAAGGACAGCATACGAAAATTCTGAAGCACTTACTGGCGCAGCGTTTGAAGGAAAAAAGGCACATGATGCTCTTGAAAGAGAAATCCTTATTCGGGAAAAAGTAGACCAAGCGATTGTAAAGAACAATGTTTCTACAATGCTTGGCGTTGAGGTTATGAAACAAGCTGTCTCACTAACTTTAGCAAATGAAGACGCAATTCAAATTAGGCTGAAAGCTGAAGCAGACGCGGCGGCAGCAGAGAAAAAATCAGCAGATCAAAAGGCGCGAAATAGACCTCTTATTGAAGGTCTTCAAGATAAAATTATTCAGCAAAAAAACGATCAGAAAGCCTTGAACGATGCGACATACGATGGAGCGATAGCAGAAAAGAGAGTTGCTGGCGAGATACAGATACGAAACACCGTCGAAGCCTACAAAAATAAATTGATTGCCTTGGGAATGCAAGAAACGAGTGCAGCCAACATTGTTACGGGTCTTGAAGCGCAACTCACCCGCGAGCTAACTATTGACCTCTTAGCGCTCGCAGCCGCCAGAGATGCTGAAAGAGAAGCCGCTGACGCTAGAGAGCGGGCAGAAGCTCAAAGGCTTGCCGCCGAAGCGGCCAGATCCAGACAAAAAGTTACTGACGTTAAACTACAAATCCAAAATATGGATGCGGAAAACGATGCGATGCGGCGGGGCGCTACAGCCCTCAAAAAGTTCAACGCCGCACTAGCAGAAGAAAACCTTCTCCGCGACATTGAGAAGAAGCTCACCGACGATAACATCAGCGCAAAAGAGCGCGAGTTTTTACTCGATGAAATGCGGCGTGTTCAATCAGAGCGCAAGATTGCCCAGCGCGGGCCGCAAACACTGACAGAAGGCTTTGTGGCAGCGGGTGATACGCTGAAAGACTATTTTGACCCGGATAATTATGACTCCCCAGGTAAAGCACTTGAAAACTCCTTGGTAGGTGCATTCGACATGGGGGCTGAAGCATTGGGCAACTTTATCAAGACAGGTAAAGGAAGTTTTGCGGATCTAAGAGATCAAATTATTATTGATATTTCTTATGCCTTGGCAGTGGCTTTTGCAAAAAAAGCAATAACAGCCGCAACCGGATTTGCTTTTGCTGATGGCGGGATAATGACCGGGTCTGGCCCAATGCCCCTGCGCTCATATGCAAGAGGCGGCGTTGCAAATAGCCCGCAAATGGCGCTGTTTGGAGAAGGCTCAACACCAGAAGCTTATGTGCCACTTCCTGATGGTCGGACAATCCCAGTTACGATGAAAGGGGGGGGCGGTGGAATGACCATCGTACAGAACTTTGATTTCTCCAACGCGGATGGCGGTACTGAGGCTAATCTGCGCCAAGCAGCGGCGGTAATCCAAGAACGAACCAAGCAAGCCGTTTACGCCGAAATGCAAGACGGCGGGAATGTCTCTAAAATAAGTGGGCGCAGATAATGACACATATAACCTTTCCCACAATGAAGGCTCCAGCTTCAATTAATTTTGGGCTGAGAGGATCGGCACAAGCATTCACCTCAGAGTTTACGGGTTCAAGCCAATATGTTCGCCTTCCCGGTTCGCGCTGGTATGGATCAACAAACTGGGACAACCTGGATGGCGAAGATTTAGAGAAGCTAAAAGCATTCTTGGCTCAAGTCGAAGGGCCGCATAACACCTTTTCTTTTGGTGATGTATCACGGGATGTCCCTCGATCCGGTTTAGCCGCAACAGTGGTTCTAGAAAAAACATCTGGCACTACTGCTGCCCATCAAACAGCGTTTTCTATACAAAAAGCATCTTCAAGCTCAACAATCAGCGGCACCGTTTCTGCGTTCAAAACGGGAGACTATTTCCACATAACATCGAGCAAAGGTACTGAGCTTAAAATTGTAACCGCTGACGCCACCATTACAAACACGGGCACATCAACTTTGAACTTTGCCCCTGCCCTGCGTGGCACGGTTTCGGGCGGTGCAGATCTTACACATAGAGCGCCTCGCGGCGTCATGCGCCTCACCGACAACGAACAAGCAATGTGGGATATCAGAGCGCCGATTTTGGGGTCGGTAGGCTTTGCATTTCAAGAGGCTTTCTAATGACTAGAGTTTATACGAATACAGCAAAAACGGCTAAAGCTGGAGATCACTCCAGATGCTATTTTGTGACGTTAACTGTGCCCGGTTGGACAGAGGCACCATTTACAGATGGCGTTTTGAGGTTCAACACAAGCTCTTTGGATTTTGATTACTCAAGCAAAACATATCTAGGCGCTCAAGGTGTTATGAGTGTTGCAAGCGTTAAAGAGCAAGAAGAGTTAAAACGAAACGGAATAGAGGTGGTTTTTTCTGGACTTAGCAATGACGTACTAAACCTATTTTTAACCGATACATATGACATCAACAGAGTAGTGGTAGAAGTTTTTGATGTGACATTAGTATCGTCGGGTGTGACTGAATATAGCATTAACTCAGTTATTAAAGTCCACAAAGGCAAGGTGGATGCAGTTAATTACAAAACGTCACAAGAGCAAACAAACATAGCCATCAAAACTGTATCTCAATTCTCAGATTGGTCTAGACCAAGAGTTTTCAAGCTTGGAGATTCATCTCAAAAAGTGAAAGACAGCACCGACAAGTCATTAGAATTCATAACCGATACGATAATAAAACAGGTGACCTGGGGCATTGGAAGTTAGTTCGTATATACGTCCGTATATGGACGCAAGGTTTGAATATGGAGTGAATGATTGTGTTCTCTTTATATCGGGGTTTTGGGAACCCAAATCTGGAAAAATATTCAAAGTAATCAAAAACAGAATTGGCGTCGATGACACCAGTTGGCCTCAAAGCTTTGAAGAATTGCAGAAAGTTGCTCATGCACATGGCTACAAAAACGTGGCAGCAATGCACATGCGCTTGATGCGCGAAATTGGCTTCAAGCCACATCCTGACAAACAAAACGGAGATGTTTTGGTGGATCGAAAGACACACACTCTCGGCCTTTATTGGAAGGGAATGGGATCGTTTTTATCCGATGATGGGGTCGTTCTAACCAAAACCGACATTAAGTACGGCTGGAGACTTTAAATGCCACAATATATTGCCGCCGCGATAAAAATCGTCGCCGCCTACACTGGCAGCACCGCCGCCGCTACAGTGATTGTCTACGGTTCTATGGCCATTGCAACTGGATATGTTGCCGTGAAAACCGCTGAATCAAAAGCAAAACGCGCTGAAGAAAAGATGCGTACAAAGGCCAGAAATCGCGCTCAAGAAATTCAAAACATGCAATTTGGAACCGTTGCACCAAGGCGGTTTATTTACGGTCAAACAATTACAAACGGACATTTGGTTTTTCAAGAAGCAGCCGGAACAGACAACAAAGAACTGTACCGAGTATTGTATCTGGGCGAAGGCCCGATTGAAAACGCAGATCAACTTTTCTTTAATGAAGATCAACAGAGCCTAATTGGTGATTTAGACAATACTGGTGCGATTATCAGCACTACTGCTTACAACGGCTACGCTGCGGCGCGGGTAGGATTAAACGGCAATGCTGGTTCAGCAAGCTATCTAAGCTCCATAGACTTAGTAGGTCAAACATCTTGGACAGCCAATCATAAGATGACGGGCAATGCTTGGCTTGCTTATAAATTAATCCACAATAATGAGGTCTGGACTAGTGGCGTCCCAAACGTGCGCGTTAGAGTACTTGGCCGCAAAGTTTACGATCCACGGTTGGACAGTACAAACGGCGGTAGCGGATCTGCACGATATAACGATGAAACAACTTGGGGCTATTCAAACAATTCAGCAATATGCGTATTAGATTTTCTAATCAATGGAATGAAGGTTGATATTGAGGATCTTGACATTCCCTCTTTCGTAGCCGCCGCAAACACATGTGATGATGATATTTCTATCGAGGATGCCTCTGGGGTCACACAAACACAAAAAAGATATACCACAAATGGCGTTGCTTTTCTCGATGAAGAGGTGATCACAACTCTGGAAGAGTTGTTAATCCCTTGTCACGGGAGCTTGATAGAAGAAGGTGGCACAATACGACTTTTAGTGCCGGGAGCTTCAACTACTGTCACAGCGAATTTGACCGAAGACGATCTGATCTCAGAGCTTTCAATTAAAGTTAACGCACAAATTTCAAATCGAATGAACAAAGTCGGCGGCTCCTTTACTTCAGCCGTTGATAATTACCAAGAGGTCGATTTTAGCCCCATAAGCAGTTCCGCGCTTATTGCTGACGATGGGCGAGAACACATCCAAGAACTTTCACTGGCGATGGTTACATCGGAAGCCCATGCTCAAAGAATGGCTTCCATAGTTCTCAAAGAAAATGCTCTGACCAACTCAATTAATGTAAACTTAAAACCAGAATTTGCTTATTTGCGCGTAGGCGACATCGTTACTCTGACCTTCCAGCCGGAAGTAATAGGCGGAACTGGTACAGACTCTATTCTTACTAACGCCACAAAATTTCAAGTTACCTCTTATAGCTTACAGCCAGAAGGCGAAGTTGCAGTCGAGCTACAAGAGTATTCCGATGCCTCTTATACATGGAACACCGCTGATCATAACTATGTCACTAGAACTGCACTTTCTGACAGTTTCATAGACACAATCGCAGCGCCCACTCTCGGCACTCCTGTGAAAGAAAACTTTTTAGATCAAAATGGAAATCAAGTGCTTGGGATGTGTGTTCCAGTAACACATGGCAGCCATCCAAACTTCGTATATACTGAAGTGAAACTGCTTCAGCATCGATACAACAGTTCAAACGTACTGCAACAAACAAATATATTTGACACGATAAATGCTGGGGCCGCTGAAAGCACTGTTTTTTTTAGTGGGATGTCATCGATCCCACCTTTTACTTCAAACACGGGTGATTATATCAGATACTCTCTTTCTGCACGAACTAATGTGGAAAATGGTAAAGTTTCAGCCGAAGCAACAAAAGATCAAAATTATATTAACAATGGCGGTTTCATCGCGAAAGACACTACTGCCCCAGCGGCTCCGACAAGCGCTTCTGCAACAAGCGGCAAAGGCCAGATCTTTTTAACTTGGACAAATCCAACAGATTTAGATTTTGATTTTATAAAAATTTATAGACACACCAGTAACGCAGCCAGTGGTCGAACTGAAATAGGAACAGTAAAAGGAACAATTTTTGTAGACTCTGGGTTACCAAATAATGTGACGCGTTATTATTGGATCACATCCATTGATAAAGTGGGCAATGAAAGCGCATTTGTTGGGCCTGTCAGCGCCAATACGAACACAGCCGAAATATCAATTGAAACATCGGGATCATTCTTCACTTTTGACGCAAGCGGCCCCACCCCAAGCAATCAAACTATATCGATCAAAGCAATTGTGCAGGGCACCTCATCAAGTCCGACAATTACAGCGACAAACAACAGCGGCTCATCAGTCACCTTAACCGATGATACTGACAACACAGACGTTACAGCAAATTATGTCTTTCCGGCTGAAAGCACATCAAATGCAAACGGCGCTACCGCTGGATCATTGTATATTAGAGAGGCTGGTGAGGTATGGTATAACCGAATTGACACGAATGATGCTTGGAGCCGAACGGGAACCCTTGTAATTAAACACACAGACAATGACGGCACTGATCGCGGAACTGACCTCGACGCTTTGACCACAGCCGATAAGATCATGGTTTACATAGACAGTTCAAACTATGCCCTTTTTAACATTACAAACAATAATACCAATAGCTCTGGCTTAAACTTTATAACTGTTTCTGTGAATTCTAGCGTTGGCTCTTTTACCGCCAGCACAAATGACGTTATCCAATTAAAATATGGGTTTTCAGACAAGCTTCTCAGCGTTACAAACTTTGGAACCGCTACTAGTGTAACGATAAGTGCAACCGCTGATGGGGCAACTAGCACAGCCACAATTCAAAAATCAACAGAGGGATCTAAAGTCAGCGGTGTAGCTCTAAACGGTGCCGAAATCCCGATGAATAACGGGTTGAACGCTGATGGGTCTGGAACAGAGCAAGGCGTCGATCCAAGGCCGAATAATACATCAACCCAAGCGAAACTTGACGAAGCCTTCCTAGAAACAAATCCTCTTTTATCTTCAATGAGCGATATTCCAGAAGATGCGGTTGTGTGGGGCCGTTTTGTTTTTGAAAAAGTGCAAACCTTCACAACGACTGCGAACCAAACAACCTTAACGATCACGGGCGGTCACACGCCTGACGCGAAAACTAAAGTAATTTATGACACTGGGTCAGGGGGTGCATCTGAACAATTAATCAGCGGCGACTTTACCTCTGCTGCCGTTGATGCCTCTGGCAATAGCGCCTCCATAACTCTCACTAACCAGTTTTTTAATCGCCTCGGCATTTCAGCAATGCCATCAGGGAAACAAATCACGGTAACATTCATCCAAGCTTCAGCGAGAAAATGGGATTACAGTAGTCAAAACTGGACTGATAACGCTCAAATTTTTGACAGCCCTGTCGTTTTTTCTCCGTTGGTTCTGTCCAATGAAGTGCTTTCTCAATCTCTTTCATCAGTGGAGGTTACCGCTGATCAGTTGATTGTAAACAAAGATGTTGATCTGCTGGATGGCGCAGCTTGGAGAATTGGTAAAACAGAATATTCGTCTTTGGTAGATGGTATATTTTTTGGAAACCCATCAGGAACAGGCGCAACCAATTATGATTTTGCTTTCGTTGCCACATCTAATTCTGGAACCTCAAGTGAGCATGGGATTGAAATAACTCCCCAGCAAACAAAGCTAATTCAGCCAGTAATAACAAAGCAATCAACTGGTGCGGTCGCTATCTCAGATACACAAACCACTTCGTCAATAGTAGTAAAAAGCGGTAGTGAAAATCCAGATGCTCAAACTGTAACCATTAACGCAATAGGCGGTGGTGGGGGAGGCGCGGGTGCGGAAAGTCAGTCTGGATCGGCTGGGAGCGGGGGCGACACTGTTTACACGCTAACCCTGACTAAGGCAGGGCAGTCAAACACGGTTTATTCAAACGTAACAGCAAGCGGTGGCGCGGCGGGTACGGGCTACGGCGCGGCTAAAACGGATGGTGACGCAGGGGAAGCATCTGCAAGAGCTTCTGGTGGCTATGGCGGCGGGGCTTATGGCGTTGGTGGTACTGGTTCTTTAGGATCAGGTGGCGGCGGTGGTGGTGGTCGTGACTACAACTGGAATACATCCTCACGAAAAGGTGGTGGGGGTGGTAGTGCTGGCTCTCACATTTCAAATTCTTACGACATTTCAAATTTTGATGCGGCGATAATTACAATAGCTTCTATTGGCGCGGGTGGCACAGGGATGTCATCAAGTCGTGGTAATGGTGGCGCGGGTGGTGCGGGTGTTTTATATGGAACCATTGAAACCCAAGGTCTTGATCCTGTTTTTATGAATACGGCAAGAACACACTCTATTGTAACTACCAGTAGAGCTTTTGATACTTGGTATCTGAACACCAGCAATGAAGCGGTCATTTCGCTGTTCGTATATCCTAATACATACAGGGTTTTTACATTTCACACAAACACTTCGGCTTCCACAACAGGCTCTACAATCATAGGGCAAACCGAACCAACCGCCTACACAGGTGGCGACCTAACCGTAATAGTTCCCGCAGGGCAGTATTACAGTTTGAGGCGAGTTAACGTTAATAGCGGTGACCAGATTAAATTTTGGGGAGAATACAAATGAGCCAAGAAACTCAATATAACTACATTGATAATGACGGTAATCATTTTGTTTCTTTTGACGTAGTAGAAGGCTTGACAGAGATCTCTCCAAAACCCAGTCCTTTTCACGAATGGTCTGGCTCTGCTTGGGTGGAAAATACCAGTGTTAAATTAGCCAGCTTAACGAGTGAGATAAGAGCTTTAAGAAATAGTTTACTTGATTCTGAAGTAGACCCAATAGTTTCCAACCCTCTGAGATGGGCTGATTTGACAGATGAAAAACGTGCGGAATGGACTCAATATCGCACAGATCTTTTAGGCGTTCCCCAACAAGCTGATTTCCCAACAGTTACCTGGCCAACAAAACCTTCTTGACGATTCCTACAGACAAAATTCACACTGCACTTATGAAGGCTGGAGGAGAAAGTGACAAAAAAAGTTACTGACTCCAACTCAATCCGCGCTGAAATAAGCGAATTGATTGCATGTTTGTATCTGATGTCGAAAGGATTCGCGATCTTTCGAAACATGATTCCCAAGGGGCCAATCGATTTTGTAGCAGTAAATTTGGAAACGAAAGAAGCACACTTCATCGACGCAAAAACAGTCGTGAGGAAAGGTCATAAGGCAAGGCGTAGGCACACACCGGAGCAAGAAAAACTGAAAGTTATTTTTGCGTACCTAAGCCCTAATCAAGCTCAAGAGATGCTTGAGAATTATCACATCAACTTCGTTAACGAAAAGGGCGAAGACATCGAAATTTAACCGCCGGGGTTTATAATGATTTGTGCGCTGACCAGCATAGCATTCGGAATGCTTCCGCATGGGCAGATGTACAAGTCTTGCACCTATCGCTGCCCGCGAGAAGTATCTCAGTTCTATTATCATTATCCAAAGCGCATCAGAACGCTTCCAGAACTGCCCTGCCCTAGCCGTGCAAAGGTGGGGGCTTAACATGGTTGATCCGTTCACTGCGCTAGCAGCCGTAAAAGCAGCCGTGTCAGCGGGCCAAGAGCTAGTCAATGTAACCAAGCAGATCGGAGAGTTTTTCGAAGGAGTCGATGAGCTTCGCGCTAAACATGAAAAGAAGAAGAACAGCGTTTTTTCTTCGGCCGACGAAAATTCAATGGAAACCTTCGTCAATTTGCAGCGCGCCAAAGATGCCGAGCAGAATCTAAGAGAAATTATCATTTCGACCAGAGGATTCTCCGCTTGGGGCGAACTCCAGGCCATAAGAGTTCAAGCACGAAAAGACCGAAAGGCGAAGATCGAAGCCGAAAGAAAACGCAAACAAAAACTGATTGAGCGGATAATTATTTACGGGGGATCTGCGATTGCAATTTCAATCCTCATTGGCATTGCCGTTGTAGTGATCCTCGCGCAGCAAGGTCGGCTATAATGTCCGATGGAGTGTCCGGCATCGGCAACATGCCATTCAATGTACAAAGCGACATCCACCAACTTAGTCGCGCAAGAGAACGCATCGAAAGCCATTTTGAAAAACAAACAATAGAAAAAGAACATCGGCGAGTTCACTCCGCCGAAGACGCGGCACAGATACGCACCGAAACAAACAATTATCGATATGACCGATTTCTCCGCCAACAGGAGAAAATTCAAGAAGGCATACACGTTAATTTTGAGGTGAAGTAATGAACCCCCCAAAGCAGTTACAGCAAGATAGCCAGTACAACGGCATGGATCTGGACGGCGATGGAGTTGTCACAGACGATGAACTCCGCATGTCAGAAAAGATGATGCAGATCGAAAATCACGACCGGATGCAAGATCAGCAACGCCTGATGGCATGGGTCGCAATGTTAAGCACCATAGGGGCCGTTGTGGTGCTTCTCACGCCTCTCATAGGGCTAGACAGGATGGCAGCGGCTTCCGCGTTCCTAAACACCTTCCTAGTGGCTCAGACAGGCGTTGTGGGCGGCTTTATGGCGTCCTCAGTCCTCTCCAAGCGGTCATCTGACAAAGGAGCTTAAAATGCTCACTATCCTCGGTAGCGCCCTGGGCTTTGCGACAAGCATTGTCCCAGAAATTCTTTCGTTCTTCAAACAAGCGCAGAAGAACAAGCAAGACCTCAAAATGCTAGAGGCAAAAGCGAAATACGCTACTCACCTATCTGAGTTGAAAATCGACGAACTTAACGTCCAGGCTGACATCAGCGAAATGCAGGGCATCCACCAAATGCAAACCGCCGCAAACGCAAACAGCAAATTTGCAGCCGCTCTTAGTGGGTCGGTTAGACCCATTATCGCATACAGCTTTATGCTTCTGTTTCTGGCCATAAAAGGTCTAGCGGCTTGGCAAGTCTACGGTGATGTAGGCCTAAACTGGTCGCAGATGATGACCGTGGTTTGGGATCAAGAAACCCAAATTTTGTGGTCGGCAATCATCAGCTTCTATTTCGGCCATCGCGCCATGCAGAAAATAAGGACAACGTAATGACTGATCTTAAAATCCCGGTCGCGTTGGTCTTCGCCATCGTGGCCCAGACTGTCGGAGCCGTATGGTGGATCTCAGATCAAGCGCATCAAATCGAAGCGCTGAAAACTGAACTCACAGCCGTGCATGACGCCGTCATTCAGCTTGAACTTGATGCCGACGGTCTCATCCAATTTGCAACTTACACTGAAAACAAGTGGGCAGAAGGCTACGACGAAGATCCTAGCTACATCCGCATCTTTGGCACGAAATAAGAAAGGCAAAAAGTAATGCAGCTAACAGAAAAGCAATGCAAAGCAATGCTGAAAGGAAACAAAGAGTACGCTGAATGGTGCGCTTTGTTTAATCGAATTCTCCCGGCAAAGAAGATAGACACGCCAATCCGAATGGCGGCGTTTCTGGCTCAAACATGTCACGAGTCTAATTACTTTCGGGTGTTAGAGGAGAATCTAAATTATTCATCAAAAGCGCTCAAGTCGATCTGGGGGAAAAGGTTCGCTAACGCGGGCAAAGATCCAGATGATTATCACCGCAAGCCTACTGCTATCGGCAATTTTGTGTACGCTAATCGCATGGGTAATGGAACCGAGGAGTCGGGTGACGGGTTTGACTTTCGTGGCAAAGGAGCGATTCAATGCACCGGGCGTCGAAATACTACCGACTTTGCCAGAAGTGTGGATCTCACCGTTGAAGAAGCCTTAGATTATCTGACCACTAAGGAAGGCGCACTTGTGTCAGCAACTTGGTATTGGAACCTCAACAATCTTAACAAATACGCTGATGCAGGGGATCTCAGGACGCTCTGCAAACGCATCAACGGCGGCTACATCGGCCTCGATGACCGCAACCACAAATATGAAAAGTTCCTTGCCATATTAGGCGGCGAAATTGATGATTATGAATCACAAGTTTGCTTGAAAGTCGGCTCCAGGGGAGATGACGTTAAACGCATTCAAGAGGCGCTTGGGCTTGAGGCCGATGGCATCTTTGGAATGATGACCGCAGAAGCGGTGATGAATTGGCAAGCCGACAATGGATTAACTAGAGATGGGATCGTTGGCCCGAAAACGATGGCCAAAATGCTGTGAGGCGAAAAGATGGAAGATCAACAGATCACGCACATCGACATTTACCACAGGTTGGGAAAATTGGAATCCAAGGTCGATCATATTCTAGACAAGTTATCCGATGGAGCCAAGAAAATGGACGATCTGGATGCGCGGGTTTCGTCGCTTGAAAAGTTGAAGGCGTGGGGCTTTGGAGCCGCTGCCGCGATTGGATTTATTGCTGCAATGATAAAGGATTGGATGATGTGAATTTCTTAGCCATCGCGTGGGTCTGTGCATCCCCGATGATAACGAGTTGTGAGTTAATGGTAGTGCAGACACCCTTCCCCACATACAAAGCTTGTGAAGAGAAACTTGCCCGTTTAAAGCCCGTTTTGGATGAACGTAAAAAGATCTATTCCCTCTTTTGCTACCCGATAAAAACCGCAAAAATTGCTTTGTAAGTTGGGGGAAGGATTTTTAAGTATTTGGTATTATTTGGTATTTTTTAAAAAGTTGGGGGATCTAAGTCATTGTTTTTAAACATTTTATCTAGTCCCTCCGGGCCTACCAACCCCCTATTTTTTCCTTTATTTTCAATGACTTAATTTTAGTTGGGGGAAAGTTGGGGGAACTCCACTTTAAGTTGCGTTAATCCCAACCCAACAACTGCATCGATGATTCCACCAATTTTTCACGCTCTACGTTCTTCGTATATGTGTGAACTTCACCAGTTCCATTGTGTGCTAACCAAGCAGCAATCATCTGATCAGTGGCTCCAAGATGAGCCAGTTTCACCGCCATCGCTGATCTAAGACCATGCGTTGTGCAGTGTGGAATGCCAGCCTTAGTCGCCCACTTCTTAAACTTATTTCCAAACCCGTCCGACATGTACGCTTTTCCGTACATGGTGATCAAAAATGTGTCCTGATCTCTGGGAATATCTTGCAATTCTTCCATCAAGAAATTCGGTATACGCGATGCTTTTGACTCATCTGTTTTTTGACGATCAAAGTAAATTTTATTGTTTTTCACATTGCCCCAACCCAGCTTAACAACATCTGATCTGGCTGCCCCAGTACACATCATTAAATACAGCGCAAGTCGCGCCTCAGATCCAGCCTGATGACAGGCTTCAAATGCTTCAACCTCTTCTCGCGTCCAAGTGTGAAATCCACTGGAATTTACGTTTCTTTTCTTTGTTAATTTTGCAGGATTTTTGCTCTGTGGAATCCACTCTAACGCTTGAGCAAAGTTGAACAATACACTTAGTTCTTTTCTGACCTTATTTGCTTCTGACGGAGCCGACTTTTTATTCATCAAAGCATCACAATGTGCTTTGTTCATATCTTCCACGCTGTGCGGCCCGACATAGCTTACAATGAACTGCATAACGCGAGATTTAAGGTCGCGAGTTTTAGGGGCCAAATCTCTAAATTCCGGTGATGCTTTATATAAATTTATTAATTCATCAAAACTCTTTTTTTTCTTTTGGGCTTTTACTCCAATGCCAAGAAATCTGTTATATTCTAATAAAAATGCCTCTGTCCCAGGTGCGCTTCGAAAATACTGCTTTTTGTCTTTCTTTTTCCGCTGAAAATAAAAATACTTGTAACCCTTAGAAAAATTGCAAGAAACGTATTTAAATGGGCGTTCCCTCAAAGAGGAAATCAAGGCTGTTGGTCTTATCAGATGCTTCATTTGGTAGATCCATAAGTGCAGCGGTCAATTCATCTTTGACCCAGATTTTTGTGTGTTCAGTCAAGCATCTTGGCGATGGTAAAGTACCTACACTTACTAGCTCTTCAAATGTAGGAACAGAAACCCCACAGAACATCGCAGCGTCCGATTTCCGCAAAGCCATCGGCTCAACTAACGATTTTCTGAGGGTTTTTGCCATTTTGAGTCAACCTTTATTTTTTGGTGCCGGGGTAAGTCCTACATACAAAAGATACTACAAAATCTCACAGGTGCCGCCTGTGCAAGCAAGCTCTTGAGATGACGTTGTAGTGTCTTCGATTTCAAACTCAGGAAGTCTCGACCAATTCACGGCAGCGGGAAACTTAGCGTCAAGCGCCTCATACTCCTCGCGAGTGATTTGCTCATTGGGCGCTTGGACATAAAGATGATCATCGTAGGGCAAGAACGATACGCCCGCGATTTCATCGAAGTGACTGTAAACGAACTCAGCCAGATCATCCCACTCATCGCCCTTAACAGATATCGTGGCGCTGACCTTATGCATCGTCCAATGCCGCTGATATGTAAGCCACATTTCCATTTGCTCAATCGCTGTGCGAGTGCCGTTAGTGATAGCCCCAGCCGGAGCCGCAATCGGAAACGAAAACACTGTCTCCAGGTCAGGCTTGGACGCTGATGGTTCCGATGGCACCCCCTCATCGATCATAAGCTGCGTCAGAGGATCTGTATTAGATTGAACGGTGCGCCGAATGTAGTGATCTGACCATCGAGCATGGATGCCAGAAGCCGTCCCGGTTAGCGCACTAACAGAGCCGCTTGGCTTAACGCAAGTGACAGAGGCCGAAGGCTGAATGCCAATTTTCTCAGCCCATTTCTTATTCGTCGCGATAGCGTGATCCCGTAGCTCTTCTAAGCGCTCTGGAAGGCCCGTGAGAACGCCATTGGTCAGCGGGTTGTCCATGATGCCCGTCATGCTTACGCCCAACAGGCGCTCCTCATCGCAGTTCGCAGCCCACTCCGTAGGGAGTGATGGGAAATAAGTGAAAGTGGACTGTACAGTCCCAATTATTGTGGCAAGTTCGACTTTGCGCTTGAGGTCATTAAAATCATCGTCTTCCCGAATGATAATTTCCGATAAGTTGCAAAACTGCCCTGTCGGCAAAAGCAGAATTTCAGAACACGGGTTGCAGCCAAAATCGGCAACTTTCCGGTCAAACTTTTCAGCCTGGGCTTTTGCACTTGCTCGGTTGAAAATACCGCGCTCGCCGGACTTGCCATCTACCATCGCGTTCCACTCAGCGTCGAAATCTTCCTTGCTTGGAGTGCCGTCTGTCACATAAGAATTGTTCGCGTAATATCGCTCCTTTGGGAACTGACCCAACGCCCAGTTTTTTGCGTTACGCATTTCAACATCATCGATATCGCCGAGCGAAATCATTGCAGATCTGCGAACACCACCGCTGACAATACAACTCGCAATCACGCACATAACGTCATGGCACTCCAAAGACGTTAGCTGCCGGCCACTCGCCTTGATGAAGAGATCGTTGATGTACTCAAGTGTTTTGCGAAGAGGCTCTGGGCCGCTTGAACGCCCACCAAAGGTTTTAAGCAACGCTCCTTCTGGACGCAGAAGTGATAGGTCGTAATGATATAGACGGCCCTCAAAGCCTTCTTCCATCGCGTTCTGAACGGCGCTTTGCCACCCTTCCCGGCTGTCCTCTACAACATAGTCATCTTTCTGTGCTGTCATGCTGTCGGAAACAACGGGAAGTTGGCTGATATACTGCTTCTCAACAGAATAACCCATCCCGGTGCCGCTTGAGAGAATAAACAGCGCATCGGAAAAATCACGGGGGCGCGTAATGGCCTTGTATGCGCAATTATATCCACACACATTGTCACGATCCAGCGCAGGGCCAGCCGTTGTCAGCATACGCATTGATGGCACAACGTCCATCATGGTAATCGACTTTGCAATAGTCTGAGACATCTCTTCGCTCAAGAAACGATCAAGAACATTTTCTTTATATCTTAGCACGGTTTCCGGCCAAGTTTCCCGGCGCTGTTCATCGTGCAGAAATTTCGCGTACTTAGAAACGTAAACGTACTCTTCCAAAGCCACTTTTGCCGACTTTGAGTTCAACTGCCTCATCATATTCATTTTGTAGTTTCCCCTACTTTGATTTTACTATTTGTCTGTACGATTTTTAGAGAAAAGCTCTGGGTGATTAAACACGGTTTCAGCCGCCCATCTGGCATAAACACTTGCCTTTTGGAAGTTGTTGCCGATGTCATCAGCCGTTTCGCCTTTTTCTAATGCTCGATGCATGTACTTGATGACACAGCCGCGACAGTGCGCGACAAACCCTTCCGGCCCCAGTACTGCTCGCTGGTAGTCGATGCACTCAATACTTGAATGAGTATAATGTGCTGGCTTGTTAACTTCATCCATCATGTAGGTACAGAATCAAGGTCTTGTGTATGTACAGATTTGAACCACTATAAATAGTCCAAGTCGCGGATCAAGTCAGATATTCTGAGATCCAAATCTTTTCTTTGTTCGTTCGATAGGTCTGAACGATATAACATTACAGCTTCTTTCAAGTCTTCGATGAAAGCTGCCGTATTTTCTGTATGGGCACCCCTCATTTTCTCGGGGTTCTCTATTTTCATTTTTTATTCCTTTTTTGCCCGATAAAAAAACCAAATTTCTGATACCAAATCAACATTCAAAAATTGATTATTTTGATATTGGGCCACTGCCTCAATTATTATATTTTATTGATCTTACTGGGCTTCGAGTCCCATTATTTCATCTACGACTGCACACTTATTGAACTTTTCAGTCACGTTGGTTCGCTTCGCGCATTTAAACACATAAACCGTAAACTCAAGATAGGAATCAATCATTTCTTGAGATGCATGGTAACAAATCACCATTCGGTTTTGGTCGTTCCTAGCTTTATTTGTGTAGACTAGCTTGGACTTCATTAGATTTTTTAAGATGTACAAGGCCGCCGATCTGCTTACTCCGATAGACTCTATAAAATAGGTCAGAAAAACCCCAGCGCCTCTCAAGCCGTGTTCTTGAAGAGCGTGAATCATCCAACGATGATTATCGCTCTTCTTACTAATCTTTCGGGTTTGATCATCGATCAATCGATCAATGTCCGATGCATCGTTCTTGTAATAAAGTGTTTCTAGGTTGCTTATTGCCAAAGCATACTCTTTGATGACCTTTGTCCGTAGAATTTCGCAGCCATGTGACTCATCTTTCATCTTACTTCCTTTTTTTATTTTAAGTTTATAGTGACGATTGGATAAACAGCGCTTGGATCAACCTCAAAGGACTCACCAACCCAAGGCTTGCATTTTATAGAGGTTTCCGAAAAGCCCTCAATCTGAGAAATAGTGTAGTTGTCACCACGATCTGCAACTACCAGCCCACCCTTGGAAAGCGGTGCTTTGGATGAGCAAAAGCACACAGTGCCCGCGCCAAGCCAAGGAGCTACTTCTTCTAGACTGTCAGGCACAACCGGGATGGTCACCGCAAAAGCTGATGGGTCGTCCCAGATGGATGAGGGGCAAGCAATAAAAGAAGCTGTTTGTTCTTTTGGAATACCCAGACCCGATGATTTGAATAGCTGAATAGATCTATTCGTGAATACGTTTGGGTCATTAGCGCCGGGCTTACTGACAACTGAGCTAATCCGAGCTTCTTGATCAATCTCTTGGCCATTCGCCAGTTCATGCGGGTCTACCCGCAACGCTTCAGCCGCTCTGACTAAAAAATATTGTTTTAGCCGCCGCTGCCCTTTTTCAACTTTTTCGATTGAACTTTGTGAAACGCCCATCATTTGAGACAGTGTCTCAAGAGTGTGCCCTTGCGCTCTCCGTATGTCACGGATCTTATTTTTAACTTCGATAGACATTTTTTTCCCCGAAAAAGTAATTAGATAAATTTGTTAACTTGTTAACAGGGAAAGGGGTGGAGCGAGTGAAACTATCGGACTGCCCCATACCTTATATCCCGTCCAATCAGAGGGTGATCCAATCAGTGCTTTGCTTAAAGCTTTTGAAAATTTTCGAAAGTGTGCGCCGTAATTTCCAAGCAAATACGCACCTGACCAAGTGTGAGCCACTATGCCTTTCCAATGATCAACTGCGTTAAAGTATTGTAGTGTCATTCTTCTATTCTGTCGTTATTTTTTTAAATTTGTACAAAAAGTACATACATATAAAACACTCCCGGTCAAGAGCTTTGCTTAATTTGTTAGCATTTTTATTTCATAATGATAATTTCAAGCGTTAAATACATTCACATTTTGTTCTTTTTTCTCTACATACAAAATGGGTTGATATGTATCATAATTCATGGTTTAACTTCGAAAACAAAACAAAGAAGCAGAATGACAGAACCCTTTTATTACATAGGCATTGATGTTGGTTTAGGCGGAGCCGTTGCAGTGTTTGGCACTGACGGCACCCTCGATGTTTACGACATGCCCATCGTTGAAGTGAAGCGAAATAACAAGCTGAAAAAAGAAGTATCAGCCGCTGGACTGCACTCCATCATAAAATATCAGAAACCCTCAACCTGTTTGGTTGAACAAGTAGCCGCCCGACCTGGTCAGTCGGTGACCGCTATGTTTCAGTTTGGCCGATTCCTTGGCCAGATTGAGGGCGTGATCGCCGCCCATGAGATCCCCATCAGCTATGTGCAACCTCGCGTATGGCAGAAAGCGGTTGAGCTTAGGGGCGGCGACACAAAAGAAGCTTCAAGATTACGCGCAATGGAACTCTTCCCAGGTTACGCTGAAAAGTTCCGGCGCAAAAAAGATCATGGACGCTCAGATGCCAGCCTAGTGGCATATCACGCGTTCTTGACGGGGGTTGGTGGAAGATGACTCCCCGGCACAACCGCCAACCCCCTTTTATTCAGACTGAAAGGAAAAAAAATGGGCTTTGACCTAAAATCAATATCGGTCACAAATCGTGACAAATTCAAACCAATAATGTGTCTATATGGCGTCGAAGGAATCGGTAAAACAACATTTGCAGCCGGTGCAGAAAAACCAATCTTTCTTCCAACAGAAGACGGGCTGGTCAGCACTCCAGGCGTACACGCCTTCCCTACCCCTCAATCATGGGATGATGTGCGCGAAGCTTGCGGATCTCTGGCCGGTGATCACGACTTTAAAACACTTGTGATCGACACCGTCGATTGGCTCGAACCTCTACTGTTCGCTGAGATAGCAAAAGAACAGGGCAAAACCTCGATTGAGGACATCGGATACGGCAAGGGATACGCAATGGCTGCCGAGAAATTCCGCAAGTTTTTAAGTGCTTTAGACGCCCTTAGAAAGAAAAAGGACATGACAGTTCTGTTTCTCGCGCACTCAGCAATCAAAAAATATGATGCGCCAGACACTGACCCGTATGACCGTTTTCAACTTAAATTAAACAAGCACATCTCAGCAATTGTTATGGAAGCATGTGACGCCGTTTTGTTCGCAAATTGGCAAGTACAAGTAACCAAACAAGACGGTGGTTTTAATCGTAAAATCACTAAAGCAATCGGGGAAAGTGAGCGCGTCCTATATACAAGCCACTCACCCACACATGATGCCAAAAACCGCTTCTCCATGCCGGATCGGATAGATCTGGATTGGGAAGCATTCGCAACCGCAATGAAAGGGGAAAAATAATGGCTAGCTTGAACTTTCAAACTTTTGACGATCCAGAGGATCAAAATAACGCTCAACTGAACGAGCCGGTGCCAAAAGGCGACTATTATGCCAAGGTCGTGGATAGTGCCGTCAAG
>Ga0181402_1000256_pt1 | contig 20078 bp, 23 predicted proteins | sample 25SPOviralmetaG_FD_130131 | JGI IMG/M metagenome (GOLD analysis project Ga0181402, IMG submission 130131) | Marine viral communities from the oligotrophic San Pedro Time Series (SPOT) site, San Pedro Channel, CA, USA - 25 SPOT_SRF_2011-08-17 | ecosystem: Environmental > Aquatic > Marine > Strait...
GTAACATTAATGAGTGATATGTTTCAAAATGCCATAAAGTTTAATCAACCATTGAAGGATTGGAATGTTGAAAAAGTACAGGTATTGGAAAAAATGTTTAAAAATGCAAAAAAATTTAATCAAGATATTAGTGGATGGAAAGTTAAAAATGTAAACACTATGAAATCTATGTTTGAAGGTGCAAGCGAATTCAATCAAAATATACGTGTTTGGGAAACTAAAGAAAGTGCTGCATTTGATAATATGTTTCAAGATGCAACTGCTATGATTACTAAATACGGTCCAAATGCAGAAGAAGGAAATGAATCTTATACAGTGTCATTTTCCAGCACACCAACAAAAAACTTCTTTAATTATACTTATAGTGAACCAAAATTTAAAAATAATGGAGGCGTACCAGGAAAACAAGCAGACGATATCCATTATGCTGCGTCACTAGCAAGTGGAAATAATTGGATTTATGAACGTCAGCATATTTCAAAATGGGATGTATCTGAAGTTCAAAAAATGAATGGTTTATTTGCTGATAAAACAAATTTCAATCAAGATATTACTGGCTGGAACGTTGAAAGTGTTACTGATATGACTAATATGTTTAGCAGTGCAAAAAATTTCAATCAACCTATTGGTGACTGGAACGTAAGTAAGGTTGTAACTATGGGATCTATGTTTGTTAATGCAGAAGAATTTGATAAAGATATTGGTGGATGGAAAGTTGATAATGTTGCTAACATGGGACAAATGTTTGCTAATGCAAAAAAATTTAATCAAGATATTAGTGGATGGAATGTTGAAAATGTTACTAAAATGTTTGATATGTTTAACGGTGCAGCCAAATTCGATCAAAATATACGCGTTTGGAAAATAAATGAAGCTGTTGATATGGAATCTATGTTTCAAAACGCAACTGACATGCATAGTAAGTATGGTCCATCAGGTCAAGATATTGCATCATTTGCCAACACACCAAAAAAAGACTTCTTTAATTACAGTGTAGTATCAAAATTTAAAAATAATGGAGGCGCAGAAGGAAAACAAGTAGACGATATCCATTATGCTGTGTCAATTGCAAGTGGAAGTGAATGGAAGTATCAGGATAAACACATTTCAAAATGGGATGTATCTGAAGTTAAAAATATGAATAATTTATTTAGAAGTGCAAAAAATTTCGATGAAGATATTACTGGCTGGAACGTAAGTAATGTTGTAACTATGGGATCTATGTTTCGAGATGCAGAAAATTTTAATCAAGATATTAGTGGATGGATAGTTGAAAATGTTATAGATATGAATAATATGTTTAGAAATGCAAAAAAATTCGAACAAGAAATTTATAAATGGAACGTAAAAACTACTGCGAACTTAAACAATATGTTTTATCTTGCTACAAAAATGTTTAACAAGTATGGAAATATGCAATCTTTTGGGAATGCACCAACGCAAAGTGGTGATCTGGAATTTTTTGGATTTGATGATAAACTTAGAAATAGCGGAAATAATAAACGCGATGATATCCATTATGCGGTGTCTATAGCTAAAAAGAATAATAATTGGCTGTATTATGGTAAGCAGTTGGAAAAATTTGATGTAAGTGAGGTTACAAATATGGAAAATTTATTTAAAGACTTAGACTTTAATAAATCATTGGCAGGTTGGAACGTTGCAAACGTTAAAAATATGAGTGGTATGTTTCAAGATAATAGACTATTCGGTCTTAACATTGCAAATGATCAAGGTATTACTCGTTGGAAGACTCAAAATGTAACATCAATGAGTTCTATGTTTAATGATTGTATTAATTTTAATCAAGATATTAGTGGGTGGAATGTTGAAAATGTTGAAAATATGAAAGAAATGTTTGCTGATGCACGTAACTTTAATAAATCATTGGCAGGTTGGAACGTTGCAAACGTTAAAAATATGAATAGTATCTTTCGAGATTGCGCGACCTTTAATCAATCATTAGGAGGTTGGAACGTTAATAAGGTACAAGATGCAGCATATATGTTTGATGGTTGTAGGAAGTATAATCAAAATATAGGAGGCCAAATAACATTTGGAAAAAGTTTAAAAGATGCTAAGTATATGTTCCGCAATTGCGTTGGATTGGATCCTAATAAGGTTGCAAACTTACGACAACTATTTAAACTTTTTCCAAATAACGAACAACCGGAAGCATTTAATAATGTGGCAAATAAATTCAGGGGTTTTTTAAACTGGCCTCGAGGTCATTTGAGTAATGCAAGTGGTACAACATTGCGGACGCAATATTTATCAGCAGTAGATGTGGTTGCTGGAAAAAGAAGTGAAAAAATAAACTGGTGGAATGGAGTGGAAACCATCGTTTTGAACGGCATGAATCAAATAAATATTAAAGAAAATGGCCTTCTCTGGGAAGAAACAGAATATAGCGAAACATTTGGAGGTACACCGAGAGATGAAAAGTGGTTCACTGAAAGTTGGGAAAGTTTTACAACTTAATCAGCATTGGGTAAATCTAACCTAAAGTATAATATAAAAATTCTTTGTTTGCATCAGCTTCATTATATCCTTTGATGTATAATTCATAAAAATTAACATTGTTATTATTGTAAAAAAACATTTTATATAAATCATTTCGCTTACTTCTTTCTTGCAACTGACGGTTATTATTCCACATGTCTGGACCTATTTCTAATACACTTTTTTTACATAAATAAGGATCATAACTAAATCCACCATCTAATGATAGTTGATCTTTGTAATTAGATTCACACATACCTGTTACAAAGGGAATGTTAGAACTAGCTATGCAACAATCAATGGCATCTTCCAAATCTTCAAATTCGGTGTAAATATTTGTAAAAATTTCAGTTTCTTTAATACACGTTACACCTATCATTAGTTTATCTAAATCAAAGTCTTCCTCTTTGTATTTATTCAATAATTGCGTTTTTAAGTATAGTTGTGTATCATAAACAGATTTCAATTTATTATTTTCGTTCATGCTATCTAATATTTTCATAGCAAATTCATGTGGATTATGTTTATATGTCATCATTAAACCATTCCACGCACCAGCGGATGCACCACTATATATGTAATTACTAGTATCGAAGTTTTCTTTGATATATACACATGTTCCCAAGTTATAGAAACCACGTAATCCACCAGGTGTCAAGCGAATTAATGATGTTTCATTAAATTGAGTATTCTCAGAGAAAAAATCATCCAAGTTATCATTTTTATATTTCTTTCCAGATTTATTTAAAATAATATTGGCGGTTTTTTCCCATTTTAAATTCTTTAATTGATCTAATTTGCTAACAAAATTATAAGGAGAAAACGATCTAACGAATACGTTACCTAAGGACAATAACAAACATATATTTTTAAAATACATATTATGGTTATAATAAATTTGTTTTTTTAAATCTTTATTATAAAAATTGAATCAATTATTATAATAAAATGATCCAAATATAAATACTACTATTATACTATAGAATCATGAGAATCGAAATTAACGACAAAAAAAAGTGCGAACAGTTCAACTATATTTTCACTAGTTTGAAGTATTTTACAGATAAAGTTATATTGAACGTATCTGATGAAAAAATATACGTGCAAGGAATGGATACAAATCATATTTGCGTATATGAATTGGTACTTACATCATCATGGTTTACAAAATACGAAGTAACAGAATCAGAAACAATCTGTGTTCCTTTGAATATCTTTACAAAGATATTGCATATTTATTCGGATAAACAATATATTACAATCTATAATGATGATACCGATAGTCTAGAAATTGAATATAAATCCATAGCTACTACAAATGCGGACGAAAATAATGAAGAATCAAAGTCAAAAGGTGTCTTTGACAAGTATTTTACCGTTCCTTTGATGGAAATGGATACAGACATGTTACAAATACCAGAAACCGATTATGAAGTAGATATTGAAATGGAATCAAAACGTTTTAAAGGTTTGATAGACGAATTGAGTAATTTTAATGAAACTTTGAATATTGTTTGTGATGAGGATCAAGTTACTATGGAATCTAAATCTATAGAAGGATCTATGAAAACGGTCATAAATATGGACGATATTGAATTATTAGCCGTAGTAGAAGATAAAGTAGTAACTACTTCTTTCGGTATTAAATACATTGCAAATATGTGTCAATTCCATAAATTATCGTCTAATTGCAGTATTCATATTAGCGAAGATATGCCTCTAATGATGAAATTCGAAATGGAAGATGATTGTCATATTCAATTTCATGTTGCTCCGAAAATAAACGATGATTAATAAAATCACTGAAAAAAAAGAACTAAAAAAAAAGCACTAATAAAAAGCACTAATAAAAAGCACTAATAAAAAGACACTACAAAAAATTGAAGTGTTTTTTTATATAAATTTTAATATTATTAGAACAAATAAACAAATAAAGTATAATACTTATATATACATTGCATTAATGAAAAATCTACCATATGAAGTAGTTGATAAAATATTCGACTATTACGATGATTTACATGCAATTGATACTCATAAAAATATATATAGTAAGGTAATGGATAAAATTGCTATTCAATCTGTATTAATACAACACGAAAGTATTATGAGTACTTATCTAGTCGGATGGGATAGTAATTTATATAACATTGATGATTATGAAAGAATGTTAGATATATGTAATACATGTAAATGTTGTATAAGACATCAGACATATCGTCCAAATATAAATAACGTGCATGATGGTTCTTATTTTAAAACTAAATATGATAGAAATAATAGAAAGGGCAATAGAAATTATAAATACGGTTGTAAATGTGGTTGTAGAACAATTTCCAGAATGATTTGTAGTTTGATAGAATGTAAACTTTATAGAAATGATGAACTAGATAATCTAGATAATATAGATAATCTAGATAATATAGATAATCTAGATAATATAGATAATCTAGATAATCTATATGATGTTGAAGAGGAAGATTTCTTAGAAAGATGGGCTGACGTGTAATATATCATTGTCTAATTCAGGTATAGTTCCTTGATCGTATTTACCAGGAATATTTATTTTGGTTATAGTAAGTTGTTGTTTTTTATTGATAGACACATGATTGCAATTTCTTACTCTTAGTGTGTATGATAGATGCACGTTATGCATATCAATCTTGCATATTATAATATTCAAAAACATACCTGTATAGCTGGTAATAAAGTAAGTAATATCAACATGCTTATTTTTTTCAATTAAATGATGCATGCATTGAAATAATCGTACTTTAATATCTTGATATTGTATTTTCTTCGCATTTTTTGTGGAAGCTACACACTTCATTGATAGATTATCCAGATCTCCATTTGTAAAAGGACATTCTATATTGTGGTTTTTTCTTTGTAAATACAAGTATTTCAACAAATAATGACACACACAGTCAGCCAATCTTCTAATAGGGGAAGTAAAATGACAATATTCAGGAGAACCGACTAAGTCATGAGATGATTTTTCGGATAAATAATCTGCTTGAATTCCGTTTATAATAATTTCATTTAACAAATGTTCTCCAGTCACATCGTTAGAAACAGTTGATAACCAATCTTTGGCATTACATGTTCGAAAGATACCATGACCTTTCATATTTATTTTCAAATATTCTCCTATAAATGTATTTGCAAATATCGCAAATTCCGCTATCATTTGTTTCATTTTCATTTCTTCCATTGTATCACGATATAAATAAGGGGTTCCATTTTCGAATTTTATAGTGGATTGATTCAATTCACTTAATTTTACACCAAGAGTCTCTTCTTTACGGCGATTTTGTAATGCATTGCTTATACGTAAACCATAATGTATTGGTGGAAAATCATTTCCCATCATAGATGCTACTGAATACGTAAATGCATTTTCTTTTTTAACATGTAGTATAGAAAATTGTAATTTTATATTACCTATTGGTAGAAAAGTACTTTTTGATATTTCGGTGCAAATTGTAATAGCTTGTTTTATTTTTCCATGTGAATTTTCTATTAAACTACATTGTTCCATGATTTCATGAGGGATCATATGAATAGGACAACAACCAAGAGGATATTTTGTTACTACTCTTCCTAGTATATCGTTCCATAGTAAAGAACCTAGTTTTATAAAATGCGTAGGATCGGCAATATGAATCGCCAAAAATAATTTTCCTGCTTCTTCATATATACTAAACGCATCGTCGGCATCTTCACAGCCATCCGGATCTATACTATACGTATCTATATTAGTATAATCAATGCGTTCAGAATCCGGTATAATATACAAATTTTCTACATTTATGTTGTCATTTTCATCTATTAAAAGATGATCTATACTAATATCTCTATCGTCACCATGTAATGGCAATATATTTTTTATATAATATTCATTAAACTTATCATTATACATGTTATATTCAAAGGTGTATAATTGTATTTATTTGGTTTTTACATATTATAAATACTACATTATATCATATATCTTTTTATATTTTGTATTTGTATCTATTAATAACTCCACTATTTTATCGTCGCCTTCAAATAATAATAAATTATGCATTACTCCTGGATAAAAAAAAGCAATACATTGGTGTACGTTTACTTTGATTTGTTGATTATCTAATATTTTTCCGATATAATAATGAATTATCATATTTTCACTTTTCACAGATGTAAGTAATGAATATATTTCTATTTTTAAATTCAGTTCTTCTTTCCATTCACGATGTAAACATTCTTCCAATGTTTCATTTGGTTCTAACTTACCGCCAGGAAATTCCCAAATATTAGGGTAATCCGCATCATCTTTTCTTCGTTTACCCATAAGAATTTCGTTTTTACTATTATACATTATTCCGCACGCTACATGAATCATTTATATTATTGTCATAAATATATTTAAATATATTTTAACAATAAATTTTAATGAGTGATAATAAAGTGCTCTATAAATGTCCTATTTGTTTAAAATCATATAAGAGCGAATCTATGCTAAAAAAACATAAATGTAAAAAAGTATCGGATGATAAACAAGAAGACTCTATAAAAAAGAATGAACTTACCAATAAAATTTTGGCTCAACAGAAAGTAAATGAATTATTAAAACAGAAAAAAGACGAAGATGCTAATATAGATGAATCATCACAACCGCCTAAAGAAAACACATATGATGTAAATATGACCTTTTTAGAAAATAATAAAGTTAAAGTAGAAATGAAAAAACAGGGTGAATCAGACGAGGATGAATCTGATGATGAAACGAGTGGTGAAAATGTATTAAAAGGCATGTTACGTCCTAAGATTTCATCATCTTATCAAGATGAAATTGATAAATTAGAAAATCTTGTAAAATTATTTAAAAATTTGCCTATTTCAGATGATCCTGACAAAAAAGATAGAACAATAACACAATTGAAACAAACCATTACTATTTTGTTGGATCAAAGTCAAAAATTAATCAAAGAAATGCAAACCATGTCAAAAAGAAATAGTTACTATAGAAACAATATTACATTAGCTTCTTTTATTCTAGATAAATGTAGAAAAGATGCTCCTGAAACAGATGAAGAGTTCGAGGAAATGTTTGGTGCATAAAAATTGTTAATAATAAATATATTTAATAATAAAAATTTTCAATGAAAAAATTTTTCTAACGTATTTTATAAAATACTTTATGTTTGTATTTTTTATTTCTATGTGTAAAGGTGCATGTTTAGGTGGCATTATATGTATTATTAGTTATATAACAGATAATACTATAAGCCGTAATTCATTAAAAATATTATTAAATAAAAGTTCTAAACTTTACAAAGAATCACAATATGCTGTAGGGATAAACATGTTAGTTTTATCTCCAATTATATATGCAACAGTAGATAATACGATAATAGATCATACTATAAATCCATATGCTATTGATATTGGTAAAGTAATGATTATATTATTGATGCAATCGATTGGATATTACATCGTACATGCATCATTTCATAAAATACCAGTATTATATAAATATCATAAATTTCATCATAAATTTGATTCTGTATTAGTTCCTAGTATAGGAAATGCTGTTAGTTGGCAAGAGTATTGTATGGCTTATCTCTTACCTTTTGTTTCTGGAGCCATTATAACAAAACCAAATGAAATTAGTTTTATTATACCAATTGCAATCGTAGCATTATTAAATATAACAATTCATTGTCAAGAATTAAAATCATATGAATATAATAAATATTTAGTATCACCAAAACAACATATGGAACATCACCTTGTTCGTGACAAACATTTTGCAGCCCCATTATTCAATATAGATAATATGCTTTAATGGATAAAATTATTCGTTCAATTAGTAAACAAGTATATTTAGATGATAAAATAAATCTAGTATTATGAATAATAATTATATTTGAATAATATATATGGCTTATCATAAGAAAACACACCATAAAAAAGGAAAAGTAATTAGTAAAAAACACAAAACACAACGCAGTAGACGCGGTGGTGTAAATGAAACAATATATGATTTAGAAACAGGTCCAAGTGATGCAGATTTAATGGAACAAGGTAGAAGCGTTTCTCCACCACTACCACAACCTGTAGCAAATCCTCAATCAAAAAATAAATTATCAGACGCAGATATAATGGAATTAGGTCAAGCAGGTAAAGCAGGTCAAGTAGGTAAAGCAGGTCAAAATGGTGGTAAAAGAAGAACAAAAAAGAGATCCGCAAAAAGAAGAAATAAATCCAGAAAAATGCCAAAAGTATGTTTAATGTGTAAAAAAAAATGCAATTCGCATAAATGCAGTAATTGTGGCTGTCCGACTTGTAATGTTGAAATCTGCAAATATGGTAAATCTGGCAAATCTCCAAAATCTGGCAAATCACGCAAATCAATGATAAAACGTTTATTAGGAATGTAAGTGCGATAAATATACAGTAGTATTATAAAATATAACAATATATGTGGTATTGTTATATTTTAAGAAACAAATTAGAACAATTTAAGAATAATACATACAATGGATCAACAAATAATCCTATGAGACGCTTACGACAACACAATGAAGAAATAAAAGGCGGTGCTAGAGCAACAAGCGGTAAAGGTGGTGCTTGGGAAATATGTGCTATGATTTCTGGATTTCCAGATCATATTAATGCACTATCTTGCGAATGGAGAATAAAATGTCCTTCCGGACGTCCTGGGAAACGCGAAAAAAAATACCAAGGTGTAAAGGGTAGAATATCATCATTAAATGAAATATTACCACTTGAAAGATGGACTGGTAAATGTATAATAGATAACTGTGATTTTAAATTAAAATTACACATTTTGAAAGACGTAGTACATTTTTTAGATAAATCGATTATTCCAGAATATATAGAAGTAATCGAAGTAGAAAAAATAGATGCGGATTGCATAGAGTTGGAGAAAGAATTATATAACGAATAATTTGAAATTATCCAAATGCTGACAAGAAGACTTATAATGATGTCTATAATAGTAGTCACAAAACATTTTGCATTCGTTTATTCTTGATTCTGTTTCCCAAATTTCATTTTTTATAGTTACACTGTTATTATATAATGCTTTCCATGCATCGAAACAATATGGATTGAAATACTTATCCTTGTTTGCTATATAACGATTTTTTAACATTTCTATTCGATGTTTTTTATAATTAATATCTAGTTCATATCCTAGATATTTTTTATAAAAATGTTCGTTTAATCCTTTACATACTAAATAATTAATAGGAATTTCGTCTTTTTTTATTTTGCGACATTTCTTAACTACATGTATAGGTAAGTATGATTTAATAATATTTTTTAATTCGTATGGTAAACGCGTATTAGTGTATTGAAGTAGTTCTGTTTCTTTTGCGTGACAAGTAATCATAATAATATAATATAATATATAAATTATTTTAAATAGAAAATTTTAAGTTATAATTATATGAAACGAATATTATCTAGTATTAAAGAAGAAAACTCTTATTTATTAAATGTTGAAAACACAAGTGAGCCAGACGAGCAACATATTACATGTTATTCTTTATTTCAATATATGTTTACGATTCCAGTAACATTTTACAATCGGTTATATAATTATATACATGAAAAAAGGAACTAAAAATAAGGCACTAGTACTATATAATGGGTAGATATTATGGTGGTGATATAGAAGGAAAATTTTGGTTTTCCATACAGCCAAGTGACGATATATCTAATTTAGTTGCATGTGAAGAATTAGAACAATTTATTTGGAAATGCTGTGGTTGTGTATTAGAAAAAAAAGAATTATTTCAACTGCAAAAAAAATGTATAGATGAATGCAAAAACGATTGTATTCATTTATATTGTAGTGATTGTTATGAATCTGCAGAGATTCATAGAAAAATGGTTGCAGAAGATTACGGAGAAGATGAATGCGATGAATTATATGAGTACGATAATCAAATAATATACGAATTATATGCAGAAGAACACTTGAATGATCTAAATGATAGTTTACAAGAAATTGCCGAAATTTTACCTACAGAATTAATAGAAAAATATAAAACACTGGAAAATGATGAAAATATTATACATGCATCTCATTTTAACGTAATAGATAATGAATATTTGTCGAAATTATTTCCTGAAGAAAAAGATAAAAATGAAAAATATAGCTTGGTCGCTAGATATCAACTAGGTTTACAAATTAAATATAAATTAGTAACAGAAGGTTCATGTAGTGTATATTGTGAATTATAGATTATTTACGGCATCCAGAATTTTCAATAAGATGACGAATGCGGTTATTTATATCGGTTGGTGTTTTTACAAAAATATCAGGTATAAATGCATGAATAATTGTAGTAATAGTTCCTAGAAAAAATTGGTAGGATAAATGTAGTGCAAATTTCATGTGCTGAAAATAAGACATACATACATTTGAAGGATGTTTAAAAAACATGCTATATATTATAATAAGAAAAATATAGCATGTTTTATAACCTACTAAGTGGAGCGCCAAAAATATTATAATAACAAGAAATAACATCTTTTGCTTTTAAGTGTGGTTGATGGCGTAATAAATCATAAATTGTTATTGGGTGTTCTAGTCCCTCCAATATGTAGTCATGCATTGGATTCAAAAAATACTTAACACAAAAATGTAGAGGTAAATTCTTATATTTTGTTAATATAGAATATAATGTAGCAGTCTTATTTTTTACAAGCTGCTCTAGATCACTTGTAGTATATTGATATAATTTATATATTTTATTTATTTTACCAAAATCTGTTTCTTCATTCATATAGTAGAATATATAATATATATTCTGTATTTTAGTCTCTAGATACATTTTTTATATATAAAATGACTACATATGAAAACAATAAAATACTACTGAAAAAAGTGTACTGTCACTTGAGATATGTAGTAAAATTATTTTTTTTCATTTTTCCAAATTCATTTTTGAAAATTGAAAATAACACAAGGTTTTTTGTGTTGTTTTTTTATTTTTGGAAAATAGAATTGAAAAAATCGTTAAAAATACGTTTTACAGCATAATGCTCTAATTTTCATTTTATAAAAAAATAATTTGTTACTATAAAATTTTAAATATTTTGCGAAAGGATTTAGGGGATTTTTTCTAATACCATTATAATGATACAAAATGATAGTATTTTGTCCCCAAAAATCCCCAAAAAATTTGTATGTAAAATGTGTAACTATACATGTAGTAATAAAAAAGATTATAATAAACATTTAGATACTAGAAAACATCAAAAAAACATGGAAATGGTAGCAAATGATAGTGTTTTGTCCCCAAAAAATCCCCAATCTAATATTTCAAACAAGATGTTTAAATGCGAATGCGGAAAAACTTATAAATGGAGTAGTGGTTTTTATAGACATAAAAATACGTGTCACGTATATAAAGAGGAGGTAACTGATATTAAAGAGCAAAATAAACCGGATGTATTAGATGTAGATAAAGAATTATTAGTAAAAATGTTATTGAAGAACCAAAATGTATTGGAAAAGATAGTAGAGGTATTGCCTAATATAGGGAATTATTCAAATAATACAAACAGTAATAATCAATTTAATATTCAGATGTTTTTAAATGAGAAATGTAAAAATGCAATGAATTTGACAGATTTTATAGATACATTACCTATAACTGCCGAAACGTATGATGACACAATAGAAAATGGTTTAACAAAGACAATAACACATATGATAACAAATGGTTTAAATCAATTAGACGTGTTAGAAAGACCGATACATTGTACGGACGTATCTAGAAAAACTCTTTATGTAAAAGACAATGATATATGGGAGCGTGATAATGAATTAAAATCTATACTATGTGGAATCAAGACATTAACAGTAAAACAGAGAACAGGGATTAGTAAATGGCAGGATGCGAATACAGGATGGGATAAGAACGAAAATTTGCAAACAAAATTGACGCGTTTGGTATATAATTCAATGGAAGATATTGAAAATATAGAGAAGGAGACAAATAAGATAGTAAAAAGTATAAGTAAAACAGTGCATTTAAATAATGGTATAAAACAACAATACTTAAATTAGTGTAAACTTATTAACAATAATAATTTAAAGATTATGGATAAATTATTATTATAATATGTTAGCAAAAGGATTCTTATTATTAGCTAATTTTTTGTTTTGTTTTTCACAAAAGATAGTTACTGACTACCCAACATTACCTACATTATGGGAGGCAGAAACTATTGAACCTGGAGCACCAGGATCTGGAAAAGGGATTGAAGCATATAATTTTGTTGAAACTCCTACCGAAGATAATCCAAGTGCTCTTTGGAGTAATTATACAGGTTGTCAGCGTCTTATTTATATTTCTAGTAATTACAATGCAAAAAGATATTTATTGGGTTGTGAATCACTAAATTGTTGTTGGGAACAGCAAGATGGCAATCAAGTTGAGTTTCAAATACCAAATGTACGTTATTCTAACCCAAAAAAAACAGTAGATATTTACTATAGACGTGCTAATATTACTAATTTTAATGAAATAATCGAAGCAGATGAATGGAGTTGGTCTTGGACTGTTAAAGATAAACTATCACAAGACTGGAGAGCTTATACTATTCCTTGCAATGATTGTGTAAATGGAGTTCAACTTATTCAATGGCAAAGTCGAGCTATGGGATTAGAATGGTGGCCTATTCAATTTAAGAATTATAGAGGTTATGAAGCATCATCTGATGAAGGAGATAATTTCAAACGCCAATTTTATGTTCCTGATATATGTCAAAAAAATAATTTATTAGAGTGTCCTTCTGGTTTACATGATAAATATTTTAGTACAAATAAAAATTCAGCCTACGTGTATGGAAAAGGGTTACAAGCAAGTTGTGGTACATGTGGAACAGGATATCAAACCTGTTGTGTAGGATTCGCTATAGATGGATATTCATGCGATTGTCATTTACAAGAAGGTGGAAGTGGAAAATCAGGAGCAGATTGTGGTGATTGTGGAACAGCTTATGCTGCATGTTGTATAGCTTATGCAGCAGATGGTTATCCATGTGAATGCGACGTAATGTAATTTTATAGTAATTTATCAAAGTTTCCTTCTTTATAATGATGAAGTAAGAATGAAATAAATCCAATAGAAACATCAAGAGCTAAAAATTTCCATGAGTTGGGATTCTTAAAAAAAGCATTATAAGCAAATAAAAAATAAAGGACTGAGTGAAGTGGACGAAGACAATTCCACCATATTTTATCACCTCCAACTTCTAGACCAGTTTTTCTAATTCCAGTTAAAAAAATAAATAAGAAGCCAAAAGCAGGAAAAAGAGCAATAAATCCCATATAAGGTAAATAAGAGGGGTCAATTTGTTTTGCTAAAATGGTAATAATAATACGTACAAATATACAGCCAAATAAAAATAATACAAATCTGCGTTGAATTGTATTCATAATATATTATATAATGAATATAATTAAATTATTAACCACCTCTTAATCGTAGGACTAAATGGAGTGTTGATTCCTTTTGAATGTTGTAGTCACATAATGTGCGACCATCTTCAAGTTGTTTGCCGGCAAAAATTAAACGTTGTTGATCTGGGGGGATACCTTCTTTTTCTTGAATTTTTTGTTTTATGATATCAATGCTGTCAGATGGTTCGACTTCAAGTGTAATAGTTTTACCTGTGAGTGTTTTTATAAAAATTTGCATATTATATATATTATGTAAATTTTTTTTTTAAATAATTTAAAAAATATTACAATTTTTTAAATTATTACTAGTTAAATAAAATCGCAAATATAATTAGCAATGTCTTTGCAAAATATGTGTTTAATAGCAAGTTGGATGAAAATTCCATATTTACGTATATTCGTATTTTTATCAACAATACCGTATTTTTCTAGAGTTTTTTGAGTTAATTTAAAATATTCTTTTTCTTCGTATGTAAAGTAAGGATTTTCAGTAGTATTTAATTGTGAAATCAATCTTTCACTAGTTACACGTAATAAATTTGTAACCTTCTGAAATTCTTTATGATAAGTGTAAGCGTATAATATGGTTCTGTTAACATACAAATAATACGACCTTATAAGTTTTATTCTTACCATAATAAGATCATGTTGCATTTTTTTTGAAATTTCATTTGTTCTTATATAATTTTTTGATACATTATAAACAACTTTATTTATTTTACGAAGTTTTGTAAGTAGATTAGATTTCCATATAGGAAAATTTATATAATTTCTTTGTTTATTCATGATATATTATGTGTTTTATGTAAAGCATACAATAAACTATTTTTTGCTTCAATTTTTTGTATTACAGTTAAATTCTAACATTTCATATTCCGAAAAAAGTAAGCTCCATTTTATATTACATTTATTAAGATGATTTTCATTAATAAAAATAAGTAAATGTTCTTTACTAAATATATTATATTTTTTTTTAAAATACTTTTTCCAGTAAGCAGAAGCACCAAGAATAATTTCATGAGGTAATAATAAACAATGATATAAGGATTCATATTGATTTATCATGAAAGAGGCGATATTAAGACCAGATATTCTAGAATCGATAAAACTAATAAAGTGATTATTGTTATATTTTGTGGATAACCATATATATCCAAGAACATAATTTTTATGCATTGGTTTAATAGTGATAGAATTTTCGTTATTTTCGTTTAATAGATCGAAAGGAAAATCATTTTTAGAGACCAAAACATAAATATCAGAAAAGTGTGGTAACATAATACCAAATCCGGAATGATTATTTTCATCAAACATATTCATATTCATTACTATATTATATAAAAATTCATGTAGACCTTCTTTATTAAAAGAATGATCTTGCCATATATTTTTAATAGTATCAAATTCGGTATATTTGTATAAATTTAACTCCATACTACAATAAATATGAGAAATTATTTAAATAATTATTAAATGATTTTCTCTCTATTTTCTCTCTATCGATGTATTTTTAAAGAATATTAAGAACAAATTCAAGAGAATAAAAATATTTTTTGATAAATTATATTTTTATTTTAAAAAGAATGAATAGAGAGAAAATAACATAAATAAAATATTAGATAATAATAAATGATGAAGCGTGTATTTAATCAAGTAAAGCGGATAATTCCAAAGATATCAGATACAGAATTAATAGCTTTACGAAGTGGCACAACTTGTGTAGATAAAGAAATATTTTTAGGAAAAGTAAATATATCTAATGTAAAGCAGAAAAAAATAGAAAATAAGTTTGATGATAAGAAAATAGATGAATTAATAGAAAAATATGGAAAAATAGAAAAGGTATATCCAAGTGATAAAAGTGATGAAATTCTAGAATATGTAGGTAAAAATAAATTTTTATCATTTTTGATAGATGATGAATATGGAGGTTGTAAATTATCAGTATCTGAACTATCATCAATATTAACTAAAATATCATCAGTTAATCCAGCATTAGGAGTAATAACAATGGTTCCAAATTCATTAGGCCCAAGTGAACTATTATTGAAATACGGAACAGACGAACAAAAAAAAGAGTACTTACCAAAATTAGCGGATGGAACATATATACCTTGTTTTGGATTAACAGGACCGAATAATGGTTCTGATGCTACAGGTAGTATAGATGAAGGAGTAGTAATATTGAAGGATCGTAAACTACTAGTTAGATTAAACATAAATAAACGCTACATAACTCTAGGTCCAGTAGCGAATTTAATAGGTTTGGCATTCAGGCTAAATGATCCTTATGATTTATTAGACAGTAAGAAGACAGGAATAACAGTAGCACTAATAAAGAGTGATCTAGAAGGTTTAAAACAAGAAACACATCATAATCCTTTAAATGCCGGATTTCCGAATGGTACATTAAAAGGAGATATAGAAATACCGATAGAAAATGTAATAGGTGGAGAAAAGAACGTAGGAAATGGATGGAAGATGTTAATGGAGTGTTTGGCAGCAGGAAGAGGTGTATGTTTACCAGCTACAGCAAATGCAAGTTCAAAGGCATCCACTTATGGTGTATATCATTATGCAAAACATAGAAAGCAATTTAAAATACCGTTAATAAAGATGGAAGGAGTGCAATCAAAAATAGTAAATATGGTATATAATACATGGTTAATACAATGTTCGGTAGAATTAACAAATGCATTATTAGATAATGGTGAGAAGCCATCAGTAATATCAGCAATAATGAAACAACAAACAACAGATAGAGCAAGAGAAGTATTAAATGATGGAATGGATATACATGCAGGTAGTGCAATTTGCATAGGTGATAATAATTTTATGGAGAAGTTTTATAGAAGTGCACCAATTGGAATCACAGTCGAAGGAAGTAATACATTAACAAGAAATTTAATAATATTCGGTCAAGGTTTAAACAAAAGTCATCCCTACATATACCCTGTTTTAGAAAGTATACTAGAGAATAACGAGAAGAAGTTTGAAGAGAGTTTTTCAGAAATATTGAAACATTCAATAACTACATATTTTAGATCAATAATAAACAAGGATGTAAAGACAGAATTGGAGAAACAGACACTACAATATTCTAATATGGCAAATGTAGTTGCTCTGAAAGGAGGTGCCTTGAAGTCAGAACAATTTTTATCAGCAGATATGGCTGACATATTTTCGAATTTATATTTGGCATATAGTGTTTTATGGTATCAAGAGCAACATAAAGTAAGTAAGGTACTAACAGATTATTGTGTAGACAGATTATGTAATGAAAATCAGAAAATAATAAATAGAGTAGTAGACAATTTGGGTGGATTAGGATATATGTTACTATTTGCGAAAAAAAGTGTAAAAGATGTAACATATGATAAACATAGAAGTATAATAGAAGAATTAAATAGAAATGATGAAATAATGAAATATATAAGTAAAGATATATATATGAAAGATACAATACTAGAGAAACTAAAAAAGTTGGATGATGTAGGTGAAACTGATTATGAAAAGATGTATAATGAAGTGATTCAAGTAGCAGAGTATGAGAATAATTAAATGATTCAAATGAATATTTTTTTAATATTTTATTTTTTTAATAACATATTAGAGATATTAAAAAATACTGGAAGTAGGTGAAAATGTTTATGAAAGAATGTATAATAAATTAATTCAGGTAGGAGAGTATATGAATAATTAAATCATGCAAACGAATATATTTTTAAAAGATTGTATAAAAGAATCGCTATGACTAGTTTTTATTTCTCTAGAAGGTGGAATTTTATCGACACGTTTGGCATTATTTCTAATACGTTCATTATACATAGTATCGATGACGTATAATTCATATTTATCTTTAACCATGATCGATAAAGGATAGAAATCTCTGTTTTGATGAATGAAGTATTTAATAGGTAGATCACTCTTTGGAAAAGATAGGGTATCATTGTTGAGTGTATCTTGTGCGAATATATCAAGTATTTCCCTTTCACAAAATACAGTATGTTTTTCTAGTTGATTAATAAACATTTTGTGTAGTTCGGCAGTAGTGGTATTTGGATCAACAGGAATAGTTAAAGTTTTGCCGATAGTAGTATTAAGAACGAACGTATACATTTTATTATGTCTCCGAATATATGAATTTAAATATTTAAAAAAGTTATATTTAAATTCAATTTTTTAAACGTAGAAAAAGTAACTAAAATAAAAGTACTAAAATAAAAGTACTAAAATAAAAGTACTAAAATAAAAGAAATAATAATTAAAGAATTTATGAATAATTAATGATTTTCTCTCTATAGAGTAATGGTGAATTTGTTGTTGGTATTTATGTTTTTATTAAGACAAGTAGAAATATATGGAATACGAAACAACAATAAAACGTATTTAAAAAATAGAAGGTTATATAATTATATGGAAAAGTTATCTCAATATGACGAGGCGACACAACAATTTATAGTAAATGTAGGAACATTTATGTATGATAAGTCGAAAACATTTTTTGAGGATGAATTAATGGAAAATAAAATGATAGAGAAGAGGGATTTGGATTTTAATATAGATAAAATAAGAAATGAGAAGAAAAGATTGGAAGATAGATTGAGAGAAAAGGAGAATGAAAATATGAATTTAAAAAGTAGTATATATAAAGCGAGAGATGAAGAGAGAGAGAAATATGAAAAGTCAGCTACATGGTACAAGGAGCAATTGGAAGAAATGCAAAAAATAACAAAATTAAAAGAGACGAATTATGAGAAAGACATAAATGAAAGAATAAATAGAGAGACGGAGCAATTAAATAAAAATATAAAGGATTTGAAAAAGAAGAATAAATGGTACTATGATTTATACGAGAGCAAAGAAAAAGGTACTAATTATGAGGAAGAGTTATATCCGAAGATGTTGGATTATAATGATAAGTATTTAAATTCAGGATGGGCGATAACACATATAGGGCAAGTGATGGGGGAGAAGTCAGATTTTCATTTTAAACATAAAGAGACGGATAATGTTATATTAATAGATACGAAGAATAATTTGCCGACGAATCCGATAGCATCAACAGATAATTTTGTGAGAGACGTAACGGATAAGAAGACGAATGCGATAGGAGGAATAATGTTGGCGAATGGAAGAATATGTAATAAGAAGAGTTTTGAGATAAATATGGTGAATGATAAATGTTTGATGTATGTATCAAATTTTGATAGAAACAATATAGAATATATATTTTCATTATTGGATGAGATAAACGAGTTAACGAGATTAAAGAAGACGAGTGGAGATAAAGATAGATTGAAGGATATATTAATAGAGAATTATAAGAGAGAAATTCAGCAAATAGAAAGTATAGAAAAGACGAGAAAAATAACGGAGAAGAACATAGAGAGTATAGTAGAAGATTTTCAAAAGTATTTTAATGAAGATATAACAATGGAAATAAAGAAGGGAGAGATATCTAGTAGTTCAGTACGTTCACGAAAGAAGACTTCGAAGGATGTAGTAGATTTTGAGGAATTAGAAAGTGATCGAGTAGTAGTAGGTAAAAGAAGTAAATATTATTTACAATTTGAGGAAAAAGGAGAAAAAAAGATCCAATATTTTTCAAATAATTGGGGAAGAAATGAAAAAGTAAAAAAATTGGAAAAAAAGAATGATAATGACGAAAATACTATAATAGTAATGTAAAAAAATATGAGACGATAAATGATAATATGTAAAAAAAATAAAAAATAATATTATTACGATAATAAAAATTTAATATTATTACGATAAGTGGTAATAATATTAAAAAAATAATAAATAAAATGAGACGATAAAATTAAAAAATTATTGTTACGATAATAAAAAATAAAATAATACAAACATGACACGATAAATGGTAAGAAATTATTTAATATATATATAATACTTAAGACGATAATAATGAAATAATAGGCGATAAATATGAGACGATAAATGGTAAGGGATTGAAAATATAGCCGATAAATAGGCAGACGATAAACCAACCGATAAAACGCCTAAAATATGGAAAAAATAATAAAATAAACGGCAAAAAATAAAATCTCACGCCATTTTA
>Ga0181402_1000264_pt1 | contig 19613 bp, 27 predicted proteins | sample 25SPOviralmetaG_FD_130131 | JGI IMG/M metagenome (GOLD analysis project Ga0181402, IMG submission 130131) | Marine viral communities from the oligotrophic San Pedro Time Series (SPOT) site, San Pedro Channel, CA, USA - 25 SPOT_SRF_2011-08-17 | ecosystem: Environmental > Aquatic > Marine > Strait...
CCTGAATTAGGAGATTATAGAGTAGGATTAGGATTAACTAATATTACAGTTGCATTTTTAGATGAAACTTTTAGATTTGAATTCGTTGAAACAAAAGATGAAATCAAAGACAGAATGGTTACACAGTATAAGGCATCTAAAAAAGGATTTACAGCAAATCAAATAGATATAAAAGGCAAGATAATGCTTGCTAATTATTTCTGCTATATAGAAGTTTATGATTTTTCTATTTCAGAAGATGAAACTATAAATTTAAAAGATGGAATAAAAAATCAATTAGTTACTAGATTAGGTTTACAGGTAAAAATGGTTGATGCTGAAACAGGTTTATATATGACCGGCTCAGGATTAGGTAAAGCCGTTACAACTAGAGAACTTACTTTACTTAACGATAATAATTTAGAAGAAGTAGCCTTCAATCAATCTTCAATTGGTACTTCAACTAAAAAAGCATTAGAGACAGGTGTTGCAAAAGTAGTCAAAAGAATGATCCGTAAAGGTATATTCGATCATTAATGTGTACAGGTTTCTCTACATATTTCTACTTTTCACATCACTGTCCTATTCACAGCAGCTAGTACAGACCTTTACCGATAGGTGTACTGGTGAAACTAAGGTGATAACTGTAGCTCTACAAGGGACTACAGTTGTTATGTTCTACGATAGAGTTGGTCAATTTACTGCAGAGGACTTTACCTCTGGTGTTTTGCAAGCTTGGTTAGAAGAAACTTATCAATGGTGGTATACACTATCTCCTTGTTCTTCAACTCAGGCTTACACTTCAGTAGTAAATAATGCTACTACAACAGCTACAACAGCTGTTAATAACATTAATACCAATTCGTATGATACGACAAATCAAACTACAAACACAGATACTTCAGTTGCTACTAGTAATACAGGGACTGAAAATACAACATCATCTACAGAAAATACAAGTAGCCAAATGGACAGTAGCCAGGAATCCTCTGGAACTACAACTGGCAGTGAATCATCTAATGAAGCTGAAACTGGAACTGGGGAAACAGAAACGCAGACTGAACAGCAAGAGAACACTTCTGAATCAACTGAAGAATCACAGCAAACAGAAGAACAAAGTCAAGAAGAAGAAACTCAAGAACAAGAAACAGAAGAATCAACCACCGAAGAAGGAACTGAGGAGGAGAGTGAGAATGATGATGGAGATGGAGAAGAATCTGAAGAAGAAGTAGAAGAGGAAGTAGAAGAAGAGGAGGAAGAAGAACAGGTTGAAAAAGAAGATGAAGACGGAGAGGATACAGGAAAAAAGAAAAAACAGAAAAAACGCAAATTTGCTCCTCCTTTGATATCTGCTAATGTTAGTGTTATGCAGATGGTTGATGGAGCTTTCAATTCTGTAACTTCAGCTAGTATGACCAAATATTCTTATACAGGAGTTGAAAGTTATAACGTAGGACTAATGATGTGGTCTAACCTTAAACAGTATAATCTCTCAGCTAGTAAAAGTAAGACTTTCTTTAATTATGATAGAGATGTTCCGATCTATATCAAAGATGAAGATGGAAAGAAATATCAGTTTGGTTCTTACAAGGATATAGGTAGCGTACATAAGGTACAAACCCTTAGCGCTAACTTTAGTAGTATTTACAGCTCGAAAGTCTTAACCGTCGGGATAAACGATGTATTCATTTCTAGCAAAGAAGGATTTTGGAAAGGATTTACTGGAGGAGTAGCTGGTAATTTATCACTTATAAAAGCAGCAGATGATTTCCTTGCTACTCCCTCTGTTTTTATTTTTGGAACTAAACCTTTTGTCACTAGAAGATTTACTACTTCTCCTTTGCTTGGATTATCTTTTAACCCTATCTTATACTCGGCTAATAATGGATTGAAATTAAACGGTAATTTTAATTATGTAGTCGGTTCAAATTTCGATTTTCAATTAACTAAGAGATTTAGAGCAAATATAGGATTTAATACTGTAGGCAATACTCAAAAAAATATTCCTATGACCCATTCGGCAACAATAGGAGCAAAATTTAAGTTGTAATATTGAAAGTTTATTCTTATATTTTAATGTTACAAATATTTATTTTAAAACATCTTATATTGTTATGAATAAAAAAGGTTTAGGTGATATCGTAGAAATTATGACAAAGTACAGCGGTATCAAATGGCTTGTTAAAAAAGTGGTAGGAGAAGACTGCGGATGTGACGAGCGTAAAGAGTTTTTAAACAAGATTACTCCAAAAATTAAATTACCAAAAATTAAAATTCCTAAAATTAGTTTTAAAAGAAAACTTAATACAGGTCAACCCGAAAAACTTATAGAATCAGGTAAACTAAAAGGTAGAAGTTTTAACCAATATCAAGCAACCATATTCGTACAGATAGCAAGCTATAGAGATCCGGAACTTAGTAAAACTTTAGTAGATCTTCTCGATAAAGCAGCTAATCCTGAAAGGCTTCACATCTGTGTTGCTCATCAATTTAGTGATGATGATAATTTTAACTTAACAGATAAGTACAGAAAAGATAAAAGATTTACTATTGTTGATGTTCCTTATGAAGAATCCCAAGGTGTATGTTGGGCTCGTAATTTAGTACAGCAAAATTACAGAGGAGAAATGTATACCTTACAGCTTGACTCTCACCATAGATTCGTCAAAGATTGGGATGTTGAGTGTATAAAAATGATAGAACAACTACAGAAAAAAGGTTACAAAAAACCGTTACTAACTTCTTACATCCCCTCATTCAATCCAGAAAATGACCCTCAAGATAGAGTACAGGTTCCTTGGAAAATGAACTTTGATAGATTTACACCTGAAGGAGTAGTATTCTTTTTACCTGCATCTATAGATAATTTCGAAGAATTAGACCAACCGGTACCTTCTAGATTTTATTCTGCTCACTTTGCTTTTACTTTAGGTATATTTACTCAAGAAGTACAGCATGACCCTTCTTTTTATTTTCACGGTGAGGAAATAACTATAGCAGTTAGAGCATGGACACATGGTTATGATTTATTTCACCCTCATAAGGTTATTGCCTGGCATGAATATACTAGAAAAGGTAGAACCAAGCATTGGGATGATGATCCAAAATGGGTTGAGAAAAATAAAAATACTCATGCAAAAGTTAGAAAGCTTTTAGGTATAGATGGTGAAATATGTACACCCTGTAATGTAAAAGCATTTGGTAAACACTATGTAGGTAAAGAAAGAACATTACAAGAGTACGAAATATTTTCTGGAATAAGATTTAAAGATAGAAGTATACAGCAATGGACTTTAGATAATAACTACCCTCCCAACCCTATGGTAGATGATTACGATAATTCTTTCTTTCAAAAATTTAGACACTGCATCGATATACATAAAGACTTAGTCCTTGAAACAGATTATGAATTCTGGGCAGTGGCTTTTCATCACAAAGATGGAACTGAACTTTTTAGAAAAGATGCACATGCAGGAGAATTAAGAGGATTTTTTAATAATGATAGCGAGTGGATAAATATATGGAGAGAATATAATGGCCCAGTACCTGACAGCTGGAGTGTATGGCCGTACTCAAAATCTAAAGGATGGTGTCAAAGATTGACAGGAAAGTTGAAGGCCTGATAAATTTTTCTTATATTTCATAAAAATAATTATATGTCGAAAAACTCACACAAACAAACTTACACACAGCTTATGGAATGGCTTTCAATCCCTAAAAAGAATACTACTAGAAAGCAGACTAAACCTAAATTTTCTAAAACAGATTTATATAGAAATAGTAAAAGATGAAGCAGATAATAAAATTTTATGCAAGCTGGTGTGGACCTTGTAGAATGTACGGTCCTATCTGGGACAAAGTTACAGAAAAGTATAAGGATCAAGTAGAAGTAATATCGGTAGATATAGAAAATGATACTACCGGATTAGCTGCTCAATATAAGGTACAAAACATTCCTTATACTATTTTGAAAAGACCGGATCAGACTATGCTTACAAAATCTGGTCAGCTTTCGGAACAGGAATTAGAAAAATTAATCTTATCTTAATTATATAGCGTTTGCCTATACGCTTAAAATACCTGGCAAAATTTAAATTTTATAAAACATGGCAAAAAATGTTGTAGTGTCCTTATCAGGAGGGATGGACTCCTCTACCCTATTATTAAGAGCATTATCTAAATACGATAATGTAACAGCTTTATCTTTCGATTACGGTCAAAAGCATAGAGTAGAGCTTGAAAGAGCACAATCATTAGTAAATTATTTAAACGAAAGCGGACAGAACATTACCTACCAAGTTATTAGATTAGACGGTCTTGTTAACTTGTTAAACTCGGCTTTAGTTACCGGAGGAGATGATGTGCCTGAAGGACATTATGAGCAAGAGAATATGAAAGCAACGGTTGTTCCTAACCGTAACAAGATCTTTGCCTCTATTACCCAGGCTGTCGCTTTATCAGCAGCTAATGCTAACGGTTTAGATACTGATATTGCATTAGGTATTCATGCTGGTGATCATGCAGTTTATCCGGACTGTAGACAAGAGTTTAGAGATGCCGATGATAATGCTTTTAGAATTGGTAACTGGGAAGCTGAAAAAGTAGGGTATTTTACTCCTTACTTAGATACTGATAAATTAGGTATTTTAAAAGATGGTTTAGAACTTTGTGAAGAGTTAGGAATTGAGTTTAATGAAGTTTATAAGAGAACGAATACCTCCTACAAACCTTACCCATCAGGTAACTCAGACTATAAATCTGCTTCTTCAGTAGAGAGAATTGAAGCTTTTATTTCATTAGGTAGACCGGATCCAGTACAGTATGAAGATGAAACTGGACCTGTCGGTTATGAAGTTGCTAAAGCTCATGTTGAAAAAGTATTAGCTGAGTACCAAGGTTAAAAGCTTTTTATATTCCTTTTAAAGTTAGACTGTTTTTATTAAGATTCCATTAAAAAGGATTTGAAGTTTGTATTTTTGATATAGTGAAATTATTTATAATAGAATTTACTAAATTATAAAAATGAAATCTATTTTACTATCTTTAGTTGTGCTATTGACTGCAACTTCAAATGTTGAAAACGAAACTTTTCCAACCGAATTTTACGGTGTGTGGCAAAGTATCGACAATGAATTTTTAAGAATTCAGTCTAACTTTAATTTTGAAACAGAATTCCTCAGAGTTAAAGGAAGAGAAATGCTTGCAAGCGGAAACCTTTCATCTGTAGGAGGAAGAATTTACGTTATAAGAAAAGATATTGATAAACAGTATACTTTAGCTTATACTATTTTCAATAATACAATGATAGTTGAAAAACCAGATTCTCATAGGGTTTGGGTTTTTACTAAAGTTGGAAATTAAATTATAAAAAGTTGGCTCTTCGGGGCTTTTTTTTTATATTTATTAAAACAGTGTCGTAGAACCACTTTAAAAACATTTATATGAAAGAAAACATTACAGAACAAGTTATGTATGATCTTCAAAATAGAGAAGATCGAGAAACAATCTCCGGCGTTATAGATGAAACATACGCTAGAAAAAATCCTCAAATTTCACCTTTAGATCCTAAACTGGTAGAAGAGTATCCTGATGCAAAATTACACAAGTACTACTCTTTTGTGAAATCGGGATTTAGGATTTTAGGATTTGCTTTAATTCCTTTTTATTTACCTGTGGCAGTAGTAGTTCTAATTGGTGCAGAAGTTATTGGAATATTAGAAGAATTAGTTTAAATTAAGTTATGGTAGAATTTTTAAGACATGCAACAGGATTGTGTGGTGAGCATAGCCATCCTTCTTTATTAACATTTACATTAAGTTCAGCAGGAGGTTTATCAATTTTTAGTTATATTAGATTTAAATATTTTAAAAGAAACATTAATGGTTAGATTCTCATCAACAAAGTTATTTGACGGATATTCGACTTGTTTTCGTCAATGGAAAGCAGATACAACACATTGTAAGTACCTACACGGCTATGCCATCTCATTCAGAGTATGGTTTGAAGGTCAATTAGACGAAAGAAATTGGGTATTTGATTTCGGAGGAATGAAAAGATCAGTAAATAAGATTCAAGGTATGGCACCTAAAGACTACTTTAGTTGGTTACTTGACCATACCACAGTTATATCTGAAGATGATCCTTATTTAGAGCATTTTAAAAAAATGGATGAAGACGGTATCATTCGGTTAAGAATTTTACCTGCTGTCGGATGCGAAAGATTTGCACAGCATCTACTTCTAGTTATAAACGAATTTCTAGACTTAGAAACTGAAGGTAGAGTTAAAGCAACAAAAGTAGAAGTTTACGAACACGAAAGAAATTCAGCAAGCTATGAGTCTAGGTAGAATAGAAGATTATAAAAAGAATTTACCTGTATTAGAAATATATACAGCAGTACAATCAGAAGGTAGCCGTCAAGGTTATCCAACTATTGTAGTAAGAACAACAGGGTGTACTCATAGATGTTACTTCGGGGAAGGAGGATGGTGTGATTCCTGGTATACAAGTATTCATCCGGAAAAAGGTAAATTCTGCTTCCAGGATATTATTGATATGTATGATAAGAACCCACAGATATCTGAAATGATGTTAACAGGAGGTTCCCCAACAATGCATCCAAAGTTAGTAAACGAATTAACACATTTTGCAAATGAAAGAAATATCTTTATTACCATCGAAACGGAAGGTTCGCACTTCCTACCCACTGACTACCCTATTCATTTATTATCTATTAGCCCTAAGTTTTCTAATTCTATCCCAGTTCTAGGAGCTACTACTCCTCAAGGACAAGAGGTAGATCAAAGAATGATCGATAGACATAACAAGTTTAGACTTAATGTAGATGCTATTAAAAAGTCTATTAAATATCATCAAGATTATCATATCAAACCGGTATTAGATAAAGACTTTTTTATTTATGCTGAAGTACATAAATTTTTACAAGAGGTTCAAGAAGAAGATGAAAAGGTTTGGGAGAAGGTATGGTTTATGCCAGCCGGTGATACAAGAGAAGAATTACAGCAGAGTTACGGACCTGTAATGAACTTCTGCAGAGATAAAGGATTTAAATTTACTGGCCGTGCTCATATAATGGCTTTTGATACCGAGCGTTGTGTCTAGAGAAGAAGCTGTAAAAGTACTAGAGGAGATTGAAGAGAATGTCAATACCTGCTGTGCTATTACTATGGAACCGGATGAGGTTTTAGTTTTAATTGATAAGTTAAAAAGTTATTTAAAAAATAGTTAATGTCGAAAAAAAAGTTATATGTTAGTTGGAGTGCTGTAGATACCTACATTACTTCACTTTCAAATCAGATAAAAAATTTAGAGTTAGATGTTGAATATATTACAGGTATTCCTAGAGGAGGATTAGTACCTGCTATTATGTTATCTCATAGGGCTAAGTTAAAATACCTACCTTACGAAAAAGCATTAGATCTACCAGAAAGCAGAAGAGAGAAAGTCTTAGTGGTTGATGACATTTCAGATTCAGGGGCTACTTTTACTTCCTTAAGAGTTTATAAGTTTAAGACAGCTAGTGTGTATGCAAGACACAGCTCTACCTTTAAACCGGATATAGTTGGAAAAGAAATAACGGTAGATGATTGGTTAATTTTTCCTTGGGAAAGCAGAGATAGTGAAACCATTCAAGATTATAAAAAACAGTAACTTTAAGATAATATTAAGAATAAAATTTTAGTTGGAGAATTGTGAGATATATATCATATTTAACTAAAGCGCACTAAAGGTTATATATTTGTTTAATTTAAATTTAGATTAATGAGAAATCTCGTTACTTTACTGTTAGCTATGCTAACATTCGGAGCTTACGCTCAAGTAGTTGAACAGGACACTGTTTTAACTCAACAGCTAGAAGAAGTAGTAGTCTCTTCTCGTGTAATTGACGTTGCAAAAGAACGTCTTACACCAGTTGCAGTATCTACTATTACGGCTAGTGAAATTTCCTTAAAAGTAGGGAACCAGGAATTCCCTGAAATTATGAACAACACCCCAGGTGTTTATGCAACCAAACAAGGAGGAGGTTACGGAGATTCTCGTATCTCACTTCGTGGTTTTGATCAGCGTAATACATCTTTCCTTATCAACGGACAACCCGTTAATGATATGGAAAACGGATGGGTGTATTGGAGTAACTGGCAAGGTTTAACAGACGTTGCATCAGGTATCCAAATTCAAAGAGGTCTTGGTGCTTCAAGATTAGCTGTACCATCTGTAGGAGGTACGGTTTCTATCTTTACTAAGACTGCTCAAATCGCTGAAGGCGGTTCATTAACTCAATCTCTCGGTAATGACGGGTACAGAAAAACATCTGCACTTTACAATACTGGAAAAAATGAGAATGGATTTGCAGCTTCAGTCCTATTGTCAAGATGGCAAGGTGATGGATATGTTAACTTTACAGGAGGAGAAGGATGGACTTACTTCTTTGCTTTAGGTTATGATCCAGATGATTCTAATCATGCCTTTAACTTATCAGTTTTAGGAGCAGGTCAATGGCACCACCAGCGTTCAGCTTGGGTGTCTATCCGAGATTATGAGAACTTTGGTTCAGAAGGAATTGACAGAAGATGGAATACCAACGGTGGTTACTTAAACGGAGAAGAGTACAACATTCGTCGTAACTTCTACAACAAGCCACTTGCAACTTTAAACTGGGATTGGGATATTTCTTCTAATATTCAGTTGAACACTTCTCTCTATGCTTCTGCCGGTCGAGGTGGAGGAACAGGACCAAGAGGAAATAACTATAGAAACTCAGACATCGATCTATATCCATTCAGACAAGACTTAACCGAGCAGTTTGAAGAAGGTAAAGGAGTTGCTTCAAGAGATTCAAACGGATTCATTAATTTTGATAATGTAGTAGCAGTTAATCAAGCAACTACTGAAGGTTATGACGGACCAATCTCTGGATTTGCCGGACAGTTAATTGGTGGTAACAGAAACCCAGGAGGAAACGTTAATAGAAATGTTCTTATTCGTAGAGCATCAATGAACTCTCACGACTGGATCGGTGGTATATCTTCTTTAGATATTACATCAGGAAAGTTTAAATATTCTTTAGGTGTAGATTTAAGAAGCTATAAAGGATACCACTACAGAGTTGTAAATGATCTATTAGGACTAGACGGATACTACTCAGGAGGAAACAGAAACAGTGCAGGACAGATTATCAATACTACTATTGAAGCTAATCCTTTCAAGAACACTGGAATCAGAGGTCCTAAAATTGACTACTATAATATCGGTAACGTAAAGTGGACAGGTTTCAACGGTATGGCTGAATACAACGGAGATGTATTTACAGCTGTAGTTCAAGCTGGTACTTCTACTCAATCATATCAAAGAGAAGACTACTTCGACCAACCAGCTAATCCTATTTCAGATAAGAAAAGCATTGGCGGTGGATATCTTAAAGGTGGTGTAAACTACAACATTAGTGATGTAAGTAATATTTTTGCTAATGGAGGTCTAATCTCTCGTCAGCCATTATTTGACGCAGTTTTCCCTAACTATCAGAACGATGTTAACCCTAATCTACAGAATGAGAAAATTAACTCATTAGAGGTAGGATACGGGTTTAATAACGGTAAATTAAAATTTGATATTAATGCTTATACAACAGTATGGGGTAATAGATTTGTATCACGTTCATTGACCAATCAGCAAGGAGTAGATGGATTTGCACAATTCAGAAATATCGATGTAGTACATAACGGTATTGAATTCGAAGGTCGTTATAGATACTCAAGAAATACTACTTTTAAAGGTATGCTTTCTATGGGTGACTGGAGATACACTAAAAACTTTGAGTCTGAGTTATTTGATGATAACCAGCAGTTAATTGGTACAGGTACTTTATACACTAAAGGAGCTAAAGTTGGTGACGCAGCACAGTTTGTTGCAAACTTCCAAGTAGATCAGAGATTTGGTAGCAAATTTAAAGTAGATGCTAGCTATAGATTTGTAGACGGTCTATATGCTGACTACTCTATTACTGATTCAGCTTTCACACAAGCTGATAATAAAGGAGCAGTTAAGTTACCTTCATATTCATTAGTAGATGCTGGTGCAACGTTCTATATCAGCCCAAGCTTTACTTTAAGAGCTAATATGAATAACGTATTCGATACAACCTATATTGCCGAGTCTAATTCAAACATTCATGCAGAGGCAGGTTCTGCAACTTGGAATGGAATTGATACTAGAAACTCAGTATGGTTTGGATTCGGACGTACTTGGAATGCTTCTTTAAAATATACATTTTAAGAAAAATTTCTAACATATTTTTAAGAGGGGAGTTTGTAGCTCCCCTTTTTTTTCTTATATTTATTTAGAATGGTTACAAGAGTCGTAGAACCTCATAAAAAACAAAATTAATATGGCAAATTTAGAAAACAAAGGTTATGAATGGATAGGTGATGCTGATAAATCAGTTGAAGCACCAGCTAATGAATACTCAGCAAAATATTACGAACCTAATAGAGACTATGATACAGAATTTAGTCCTACAAAAGAAGATATCAAAACCTTTCCTGACTTACAGAATGGACCGTCTTCTTTGATTCAAGGAGCTCCAGTAGCTATACAGCAAGTAGGTATCCATAACTTTAGGTTACCTTTGAAGTATACGAAAAGAGATGGAGGAGATATAGAATTAGAAACTAAAGTTACTGGAACTGTATCTTTAGCTGCTCATAAAAAAGGTATTAATATGTCCCGTATTATGAGATCTTTTTATGAGTATAAAGATGAAGTTTTATTTGATAAGTTAGATGAAGTCTTAATGAAGTATAAAGATGATTTAGAATCGTTTGATGCTAAGATTGGATTACATTTTTCGTACCCTATTCTACTTCCTTCGTTAAGATCTGATAATGCAGGTTATCAATATTATAATTGTACTTTAGAAGGTAATATAGACGATAAAGGTAAGTTTAGAAAGTATTTACATTTTGACTTCGTATACTCTTCAGCATGCCCTTGCTCTTATGAATTAGCTGAGTATGCTAGAAAGTATAGAAATAAAGCAACTGTGTCTCACTCTCAAAGATCTGTAGCAAGAGTATCTATTGAATTCGATGATATTGTTTGGATAGAAGACTTACAAGAGATGTGCGCAGAAGCTCTTAAAACTGAAACTCAAGTAGTAGTTAAAAGAGAAGACGAAATGGCATTTGCAGAGTTAAATGGATCTTATCTCAAGTTTGTAGAAGATGCTGCTAGATTATTATATGAGCAGTTAATTAAAGACAACAGAGTAAAAGATTTTAGAGTTATATGTTCTCACCAGGAGTCATTACATTCTCACGATGCTGTATCAGTTATTACAGCTCCTAATAGTGAATTCTGTACTGACGTACCTCATGAGTTATGGTCAAGCTTGATACATATATCTTAATATAAAATAATTTAAATTTAAAGTATGAGCAAATTAGTTACAATGTTAAGAAAACAAGCGGAAGCTGATAAAGCTAAAGCTATGTTATCTTTAGAATTATTAATCGATAAACCAGTAGGAATTGGAGATCATTCCACAGGAGATTTTTATAAAAATGCTGAAGAAGCTTTGGCAATGTTAGTTGATGCTGACGATAGATTAGGAACTTTAGAAAGGTATTTTCAAAATGGGTAAACAATTATCATTATTCCCAGAAGAAGCAGACCACGTATGGGTAAACGATTACGTACCGTTTGTATCTGAGGTAGAAACTTTTAACGAAACTTTTAACAAACCGAATAACTATGTACCCACTATCCCTGAGAAGAAGGAATGGCAATTTGTTTACGACTTCATACAAGAAGAACTTGAAGAATATAGAGAAGCTTGCGAAAACGGAGATATCGTGGAAGTTCTGGATGCTTTGTGCGACATTGCTTATGTTTCCCTTGGGAACGGTACTATGCTACACGGCCTTAAGGATAAGATATGGCCAGCATATCTCGAGGTACAAGCTAGTAATATGTCAAAAGCTTGCCAAACTGAAGAAGAGGCCATACAGACCGTCAGCAAGAGAAGTGAGGAACAAGGTGAGGCCTGCCATTTTGAGAAAGTTGCGGATGGACGGTATATTGTCTACCGAACCAGAGATAGAAAGGTAATGAAATCTGTGAATTACTTTAGACCTAACTTAAAGAAGTTTTTTAATGATTAATTTAGAAGAACATATAATTATACATTCTGGTATAAAATTTGTTCCTTTAGTTATAGCACAGAAAGCAATAGAAGAAGCATATGATAAATCTAATGCTTTAGATGGTGCAGTAGAGGGACTTTTAAATTCATTTACTAACATACAAAAATCCTTAGAAGATAATGATCAAGATAGCACACGAGAGTCCTAAAGCAATATTTGACGATGTACGAAGATTTACTGATTATGATTATGCATTAGTTCATTTATTTGAAGAGGATAAAGAGTATCTTGAGCAGTTCAAAGAATCGGTAAGGAAAGGTAGAGAAGTTATTTTAGATAACTCTATTTTTGAATTAGAAGAAGCTTTTGATGCAGACAAGTTTGCATATTGGATTAATGAACTTAGACCTACCTGGTATATTGTACCTGATGCTTTAGAAAATACTAAAAAGACTATGTCTCAAATGGCATCTTGGAATATTAAATACAAGGATCTTCCAGGTAAGAAGATAGGTGTAGTTCAAGGTAAGACATATGATCAAATTAGAGCTTGCTATGTATACATGACTCAAATGGCTCAAGTTGATATGGTAGCTATCTCTTTTGATTACTCCTATTATACCCGTTCTGTCCCTCACCCTAACAAATATGTTAGTTGGATGTTAGGGAGAGTAAAACTACTAGGAGACATGTTAAGAGACGGTATTATAAATAAGGATATACCTCATCATTTATTAGGTTGCGGTTTACCTCAAGAGTTTAGTTTCTATAAGCATGCTGATTACGACTGGTTGTATTCATTAGATACTTCCAACCCAGTTGTACATGGAATCAAAGGAATCGATTACGGTCAAGACGGACTATGGTCTAAAGAATCTCAAAAGTTATTTGAGTTAATCAATATGCCGTTAGAGGACATAAACATAGAACAAGTTAGATCAAATATTCAAAAATTTAGATGGTTTACAAATGGAGCAACGCCAGTGGGTAACATTCTTTAGTCAGACAGGAGGAGAGATCTGTGATTTAGCAGAACGATTAGGTAGATGGCCGGATATAATTATTACAAATAAAAGACCGGCTGATCTTAGAAAGATAGATAGTAGATTAGAATCTAAAGATGTAATTTATCTTTCTAATAAACCTTCTATCGAAGAGTATTTCAAAGTATTAGAAGATTTAGATAATCCGATTATAACTTTACACGGCTGGTTAAGAGTAATGCCTCCACAGGTATGTTATGCTTATGAAATCTTTAACGGTCATCCAGGATTCATTACTAAGTATCCTGAACTAAAAGGTAAGGATCCTCAAGTTAGAGCATATGAAGGTAACTATGAATTTATAGGAGCTGTACTGCATAAAGTGTCTCCGGAAGTAGATGAAGGTAGAATTATTGCAGAAGAATTTACTGGTGGTGGCTTGTCTCTTGATGATACTTTTCGTATATTAAAGGATAGAAGCCTTTATATGTGGCATAATTTTTTAGAAAAAATGTTATGACTAGAGAAGAACATTTACTTACTATAGTAGCAGAAGAATGCAATGAAGTAGCTCAACGTGCTACTAAAGCTTTAAGATTCTCTTTAGAGGAGAAAGAACCTGGTCAAGAGTTTTCTAACAGAGAAAGACTATTTCAAGAGTTCGGTGATTTAATTGCTGTACTGAGAATGCTTTTTCCTGAAGACTTTGATCATATACCTTTTACCGAATGGCAAAAGAACAAACAAGAGAAAGTAGAAAGATATTTAGAATATTCAGAATTTTTAGGAACGGTAAATGATTAAAAGAGTAGCATTAATAGGGGCGAGTAGTACTGGAAAGTCTACTGTATTTGAGTTATTGAAAACTAAATTAGATAAGTATCATTTTGTAAATGAATCTACCCGTAGTGTAGCTAAATTCGGTTTCCCTATAAATGAACTAGGTACTGATGCTACACAGCTTGCTATATCGTCTTTTCACTTAAAAGCTCTTCATAAGGCTTTTGATACTATCTATGATAGATGCTTTTTAGATTTAGTTGTCTATACAAAGTACATGGATCAAGTAAATTCTGAAACTAAAAACTTTATCAACGATATGTGGGAATCGGTAAAAAATGATTATACTCACTATATTTATTTTCCAATAGAGTTTAAATCAGTTGACGATGGAGTAAGAAGTGTAAATGAAAAATGGAGAAGAAAGATTGATAAAGAGTTTATCAAAGAGTTAAAGTCTATGAAAAAAGATTATTTAACTATCACTGGTTCACCTATGCAGAGAGTAGATCAGATACTAGAATATATAAAATGAGAAAATGCAACGTTTGTGAGGAAATAAGACCTGAATGGTTTTTTAAGACTAACGAAAAAAAGACTTGCCGTAAGTGTGAATATAGGTGGTGGAGAGCCATGCTTAGGATGATGGTAAGAGATCGTAGACTAACTCCTGTCGAGCGTTTGGCAGCTAGAATTGGATATATGGGTACAGGTTTTCTCATTGCTGGACAATGGTCAGTAGAACCGGTTTTTTTCATATTAGGTTTCGTTATGGTACTTATTCAAGTTTCTGTTAGAAGACAGTGGAACTTAGTAGTACTACAGTTAAATGGATTAATAGCATGGACAATACATTTTATAAATCAAATAATATAATTTATGTATAAGTATAAAGCAAAATTAGATAGAGTAGTAGACGGCGATACCGTTTATGCTCATATAGATTTAGGTTTCCATATTTGGAAAAGAGTTAATATCAGATTGTACGGTATAGATGCTTACGAAAGCAGAACTAGAGATCTAGAAGAGAAAGAAAAAGGATTAGCAGCTAAAGAAAGACTTATAGAGTTACTACAGGTTAACGAAAATGAATTCGAGTTAACATCTCACGGTTTAGATAAATATGGCAGAAGTTTAGGTACTATCCTCATTGATGGTATAAATGTAAACGAAAAATTAATAACAGAAGGACATGCAGAAAAATACGTTATTTAAAATGATTATTTACTTATTTATTATTCTACTTTTTAGTAGCTGTACCGAAGAGGTAATTACTTATAATCCTCCAACACAAACAGTAAGAGAATTAAAAGAAATAGAAACTGATTACAGTAACAGCATTTCAGTACAGAATAACGTATTTACAGTTCTATATTCAGAGCTTTATCAACAACCTATTGAATTAACTTATACATCCACAGATAGACCTAAGAATGTTGATAGAGATGATGGAGGATATAACTGGTATACAGAAGAAAATATTGTTACTTCTGATAACGATGATTACTATGATAATCCTTGGGATAGAGGTCATATAGCTCCTGCTGCTACATATTCAGATAGTCAAGAGAATCTTTTACAAACCTTTTCATTTTTAAACTGTGCTTTACAGAAAGATAATTTGAATAGAGGAGAGTGGAGAGAGTTAGAGGAGATGGAAAGAGTATGGGACGATACAGAGAACCTAATAGTAGATGTTACAATAAAATTTTCAGATTCAGTTTTACCTACAGGAGCTAGAATACCTTTTAGCTTTAGAAAATGTATTACATTTATAGATCAAGGCAATACAAGATGCTTTGAGTTTCCCAATAAAAATACAAATAAAAACTGGGCAGAATACGAAGTTATAAATTAAAAAATAAAATGGCAGAAGTAAAAAATTATCAAGAAGTTGTAGAAATTGCAAGCAAGCATTTAGGTAAAGTAGGAGGAGATGGTTATTCAGACCAGTACAATCCTGAACTATTAGTAAAGGTACCTAGATACCTAAATCGAGAAGGTTACGGACTAACATCAGATAGCTTCAAAGGAGTAGATGTTTGGAATGCATATGAAGTATCGGCTATCACTACTAAAGGTCAACCTGTTGCCGGAATGCTTAAAATCGTATGTCCGGCCGATTCAGAGTTTCACGTAGAATCTAAATCGATTAAGTTATATTTAAACTCATTAAATATGACTAAGATTGGTGACAATGCTGCAGATTGTATTAAAGGTATTGAAGCTAGAGTTAAAAGAGATTTAGATGAACTATTAGAAACTACTACTACAGTAACTTTTTATGCTGATGAATCTGAAGGAGAAGCTTTATCTTTTGAAGGGTATTCTGATTTAGGAGAACTGACTGATTTAGATGAAATAGATTTTACTGCTTTTCAATCAGATGCCTCACAGCTAGAAGAGCTACCGGCTTACGGTGATAGTAAAGAGTTAAAAATTAAATCTAACTTACTTAGATCTAACTGCAGGGTTACCAATCAACCGGATTGGGGAGATGTATTTATTAAGATTATAGGACCTAAACTTCCTACAGCAGACTCTGTTGCAAAGTACATTGTAAGTCATAGAACGGTTAGTCATTTCCATGAAGAGATTTGCGAGATGGTATACAAGCATTTATCTGAAGCATACGAACCAGAGCAGCTAATGGTAGCCTGTCTATATACCCGTAGAGGAGGAATAGATATTAATCCTATCAGAGCTTCACATTCTATGTTGATACCTGAGTTCTTCACTAACCCAGATTACGTAGTACAAAAAACTTTAAGACAGTAATGGTTAAAGTAGAATACCAGTTATCTCCTGCACCCCAATGGCCTTTGAAGTATATTGAATGCACAGAAGAGGAATGGGAGTCAGGAGATTGGAAGTATAAGGAAAGATATCACACGTTAATTTTTTCTTTTAAAAGAGTTGCTTGATTAAGATATTTTTCTTATATTTAGTTAAATAAAAAGGTTATGTGTAAGGTTACTTGGTGTAGTACACCCATTGAAGAAGGAGCTCATCATGCTACTAAATATTGCAAGACTCATAGACAGTATAGAGCTTACGGTAGAAATGCTCCTAGAAGACCGTGGTTGTTCTATAAGACAGAAAAGATAGTAGATAAAAATTTAAAATGTGAAGCATGCGGATACGATCCAAGAATTTTTTATCCTAATAGAGATCTTAAAACTCTTTCAGGCTTGTTTGACGTTGACCATATAAATTCAAATATTAAACACACAGTGGAAGGAGAACAACCTTCCAACTATAAATTAGTTTGTAAATCATGCCACATACTAAAATCATATGATGAAGGAGATTATATTAGAAAAGATTTTAGAAAATGAAAATAATTTCGTATATTCAATATCATAAAAGGTTATAAATGCAGTTAGAAAAAAAGTATTACACCGTTCAAGACTCCGAGACTTTAAAACTAATGTTTCAACATATACAAGAATCAGATACGATTGCTGTAGATACCGAAACGACCTCTCTCAACCCTAGAACTGGAAAGATTGTAGGTTGGTCGATATCCGGTGATGAAGGTATAGGTTTTTATATTCCTACTTTGGTTTGGAATTTTGATAAAGGAGAACTTGAAGTTCAAACTATAGACGGTACGTCTTGTGAAACTATATCTAAGAATCTTTTAAAGTTACTCTGTGATAAGAAACTTGTGTTTCATAATGCTTCTTTTGACGTTCAGTTTATTGAAAATTATTTCGGTATAGATTTAGGACCCTATGTATGGGTAGATACAGGCTTACTTGTTCATACAGTATATGAAGAAGGGGCATTTGGTTTTGGTAATCCTTTTGGATTGAAATCTATTGCTATAATGAATCAAGAAGCTTTAGGATTAGATGTTGAAAAAGCAGCTAACGAAGAGCAGATTGAACTAAAAGAGAGTATAAAAAAGAACGGTGGAGCTGTTACTAAAGTTAATTTTGAAATTTATAAAGCTGATCTCGATATTTTATCAAAGTATGCAGCTGCTGATACTGATCTTACTCTTCGTATCTGTAATCTATATTTACAGAAGCTGGAAGAAGAAGGATTAGAAAAGTTCTTTTTTGAAGATGAGGTTATGCCGATCTATAGAGAGGTAACTTTACCTATGGAGAAAGCTGGGGTAGATTTAAATTTAGACCTCCTTGATGAAGTACATAAAGAGATATCTGCTGACTTAATTGAAAATAAGCAGATAGTATTAGATTCTTTGAAAGCAGAAAAGTCTGTTCAAGACTGGATAGTTAATACTTCATTCAAAGAGTTTCCTGTATCTCATAAAGGTAACTGGGCTCAAAAATTAGTTGAAAGATATTCTCTCCCTTTACCTAAAAGTGAAAAGACTGGAAAATACTCTCTTACTCAGAAGTATATAAATGAGCTTGAAGAATCTCCTATGAAAGAGTTTCTTCAGACCGGTAACGAAGAGCTGATTGAACTTAAAGAGAGAGCAAGGATCTCAATGTCTCTCTGGAAGGAAAAGAATGATGGTGAATATATTAATATACAATCTAAAAAGCATTTAGGAGAGATAGTATTTGACTATATGGGTATCGAACCTAAGGTTGCTGGTTCTAATACTAAATCCGGTCGAGCTAAGTTTGATATGGATATGGTAATGGATTTAGCTAAGGAATATACCTGGGCTGAAAACTTACGTATTTATAATAAGCTATTGAAGATTAAGTCTACCTATATTGATAGATTTGTAGACGGTCAAGAGAATGGTAAGTATTATTTCTACTTCAAGCAGAACGGTACAGTTTCTGGACGATACGGTTCTGATGCCCAGCAGCTACCTAAACCTTTAGAGGAGGGTCAAGATGCTGAGATATTAATGAAGTATACGAATATTGTTAGAGCATTTCTAACTGCCGGTAACGGGAGAAAGGTTATTGATGCTGATTACGAATCTCTAGAACCTCACTGCTTTGCCTCAGTATCAGGAGATGCTAAACTTCAAGAGATATTTGCTAACGGATGGGATTTCTATTCTTATGTTGCTATACAAACTGAAAAGCTAGAAGGAGTATCGGCTGATAAAAAAGCTGATAACTATCTAAAAAAATTAGATCCTGTTAAACGAAATAAAGCTAAGGCTTATTCGTTAGGAGTTGCATACGGAATGGAAGCTTATGCTCTTAAAATGACGCTAGACGTTGATCAAAAGACTGCTGAAGGTTTGATTGAAGGTTATCTAAATGGATTCCCTGGACTTAAAGAATGGAGAGAGAATTCTAGACGTCAAGTTAAAGATCATGGATTTATAAAGAACTATGTTGGTAGAGTTAGACATTTACCTAGAGTAAAAAAGATATACTCTAAGTTTGGAGATCAGATGATGGATTGGAGATTTAGAAAAGACTTAGAGAAACGTTTTGGTAGAGATCAAGTTATACAAGCTTATAGAGATTATCGAAACGGTCTTAATAACTGCCTTAACTTTCAATTGCAGTCTTTAGCAGCTGCGGTAGTAAACCGAGCAGCTTTAGTAATAAATCGAAAGGCTAAAGAACTTGGTTATGATGCTTATGTACAGGCACAGGTACATGATCAGTTAATTATAAACGTAAGAGAGGATCAAGCAGATGATTTTGCCCCTATCGTACAACAAATTATGGAAACAACAACTCAGCTACCTGGTGTTATATTAAAAGCTCCTCCAGAGATAGCTGATAACTGGAGAGACGGACATTAAAATTAAATA
>Ga0181402_1000265_pt1 | contig 19590 bp, 49 predicted proteins | sample 25SPOviralmetaG_FD_130131 | JGI IMG/M metagenome (GOLD analysis project Ga0181402, IMG submission 130131) | Marine viral communities from the oligotrophic San Pedro Time Series (SPOT) site, San Pedro Channel, CA, USA - 25 SPOT_SRF_2011-08-17 | ecosystem: Environmental > Aquatic > Marine > Strait...
CTGAACAGATTACAAGATACCCTAGTCCTATCATAAACGATCCTAGTAAAACTTATTTTAGAATTATAAAAGGTGGCCTTCATACAATTAGAGGTAAAGTAGGTAACGGTAAAAGACTAAACAAGTTAAGATCACAAGGCATAGATGTAGATTTTAAAGGTTGGTACACAGGTGAAACAAAACATATATTAGTTTGTCCTTCATCACCAACGGTAACTTACAATATAAATGGCATATCTCAACAAGAGTGGATAAATGAGGTAACAAATGAATTAAAGAAACATACAAAAAGAGAAATCAGAGTTAGAAATAAACCAAGACCTGGTAATCAATGGTGGAATACAGATATAAAAGATGACTTAAAATATTGTCATTGTCTAGTTACTAATTTAAGTATGGCAGCCATAGACGCTGTATTAAATAAAGTACCAGCAATAACTCACAATATGAATGTAGCCTCACCAGTATCAGGTAGAGATTTAGCAAAGATAGAAAAACCATTAAAACCTGGTAGAGAAACTATTAGAGAATGGTTACAATTTGTTGTAGAAAACCAGTTTACTATGGCAGAGATAAATAATGGTACAGCACACAAAACTTTAATGGAGCAACAAGTATGATAATTATAGCAGGACCTTGTCAATTAGAATCAAAAGAACACGCCCTTATGATAGCAAATAAAATGAAAAAGATTTGTGATGATAATGGCTTTGATTATGTTTTTAAATCATCATTTGATAAAGCAAATAGAACAAGTTTAAAATCTAAAAGAGGTTTAGGTTTAGAAGAAAGTAAAGAGATATTTCAAGCATTAAATGTAGCAGGCATTGATACACTAACAGATGTACACGAACCACATCAATGTGAAGAACTGGCACCGTTTGTAGATATATTACAGATACCTGCCTTTCTATGCCGACAAACAGATTTATTATTAGCTGCTGGTAAAACAGGTCTAATGATAAATGTAAAGAAAGGTCAGTTTCTAGCACCTTGGGATATGAAAGGTGTAGTAGATAAACTTACATCAACAGGTTTACCAAAAGAAAAAATTATGTTATGTGAAAGAGGTACATTTTTTGGCTACAATCAATTAGTTGTAGATTATAGAGGTCTAATACAGATGAAAGAATTTGGTACTAAAATATGTATGGACGCTACTCATAGTGTACAACAACCAGGTGGTAAAGGCGATAGTAGTGGTGGTAATAGAGACTATGCTCCGTATATGGCCTACGCTTCAACAATATTTAAACCAGACTCTATCTTTATGGAAACACACGAAGACCCCGACAATGCCCCTAGTGATGGCCCTAATATGATAAAACTAGAAGATATGGCAAAAGTGGTGAAAACCATAAAAGCATATAATGATGTATGTTAAATGTAGTATGTGTAAATTGGGGACTAAAATTTAAGCCAATCTATACTCAAAATTTATATAATATGGTAAAGCGACACCTTACCGTACCATTTAAATTTATATGTTATACAAACCACATTAAATTACAAAAGGTAGTTAAAGAAGATAACTTTGAGGCAAGAAAATTACCATTTGCTGATCAATACACAGGCTATTGGAACAAATTATCTTTGTTTAGTCCTGAGGCCAATCTTATGGGCCCCTGTCTATACTTTGATTTAGATGTGGTCATACTAGATAACATAGATTGTTTTGCTAACTTTGGTAATGCTGAGACCTTTGGTGTGATGAGAGACTTTGGTCAGCCTCAGATGTTTTATAATTCTAGTATATTAAAGTTTAATAATTCAAATGCTACTGCTGGTATCTGGAAACCATTTTTAGAAAAGCAGTCAGAATTTATGAGATTACAAGGTGACCAAAATGTTATAACAGATTTAGTTGATAAGAAACCATTAGTTAAAAATGTAAAGATATTTGATGATATTTGGACACAATCATATAAATGGCTAGACCGTAGTCAGACCAGATTTCATAAAAATAGTTGGACCTTTGAACAATCAAAGAATGCTAAAGTGGCTATTTTCCACGGCAATCCAAAACCACACGAATCAGACCAGGAATGGGTAAAATCCAACTGGAAATAGCCAAAAGTTGACCTTCGGCAACTTTGTTCTGGTTCTGTTCTTCTAAAAAGCTAGTAAAATCAACGATAATTAGCGCTTGACTTTGGTGCCAGGTATGATAGGTTATATGTATGAATAACAAAAAGGAGAATACACTATGTCAAAAGTAAAACAATGGGCTGAAGATACAGCCGAAAAAGCAGTAGATAATATTATTGTTAAATTAAAAGATGGTCAAATTGATTTGACAGAAGCCGTGAGCTTGACAATGAAAGTAGAAAATGTTAATATGTTAGGTATTGATGAGAACAATGTTGAGGAGGCTTTGACACAATAATGACAACTTTTAATGTTTGCTATTTAAGAGAATACAGAGATCCTGAAAATGAGTGTGAAACATTTAATTTATATGAAACAATATACAGAAATGTACCTATAAAGTATCTTAATAAATTTACTAATAAAGATTTTAAAATGAAGATGTTAAAACATTGTGATTGGAACTATAAAGAGACAGCAAAGAATTTTGAAAATGTTACCAATATTGATATTGTTACCGAAAAAGATTATTATACATCTTTTGCTGATGTGTATGGTGATGTAATGAGTAAAGATGAGTATAAGACACAAAAATTACATATGTGGAATGACTATGGTCAACAATATGATAGATCAAGTTTAAGAAAAGATTTTAACCCAGCTATGACAAAATCTAAAGTTTATAGCTACAACGGAAAGAAGTGTCATTAATGAAATACGGTGAAGACAAAATATTAGATGAAGTAAAAAAATATATTGGTGGTACCTATGACCAACACTATTCTACAACTAAAGATGGTTTTCAGGTACAAGATATGTTAAGACAACTTGGTATAGATAAAGATTTCTGCCAAGCTAATGCTATCAAATATCTATGTAGATATGGTAAAAAAGATGGTAAGAATAGAAAAGATTTATTAAAAGCAATTCACTACATTGTGCTATTGATGTCAAGTGAAGATAAAAACGAGAAATGGTCAGTTGATGGTTTCTTAAACAAAAAGGAGGACTAATGGCAGTTGATACAGATATATTCTTTAGTAAAGATGATGTAAATAAAAACCTATACAGAAAGAAAACTTATTATACTCTAGTTATAGAGCAAGAAGTTATTGCTAATAACAAAGATGAGGCTGATAAAAAATTTAGTGATTGTGGTATAAATCACTCTCAAATCAACCACGAAATAACTGAAACAAAAAATGGTGTTGAGACTTATATGGTAGACGCCAACTATACAGATTCAGATAACACAAGTTATATGGGTAGAATTGTGTATGATACAGATACATATGACCAATCTTTAGATGACGCTAAGGAAAATGGTGATGTGACTATTGACACATATGAGCCAGAAAAAGAAGTAATGACACCTAAAGAAGAAGACGCTAACGCTGGTGTTGTAAGAGATAAAGATGGTAATGTAATGAGTGAGGCAACTAATGTCTAAAACGGTAACTATTACAGTAAAGAAAAAGACTTTAGAGTCAGTTTATAATCAAGTAAGAATGTGTAATGATTTAGGTTTTCCTAATTTTAGTAAAGGCGAACCTATTAACAACTTGATGAGAGAAGTCAAAAGAGATATTAATAAACAAAAGAAAGAACAAGATTTAGGTTGGAAAGATTTTTGGAGTTTTTGGCCATTATCTATTGTTGTGCCTTTAATGTTATTATCAATTATATTAGGACCGGTATTTACAAGATGAATAATAAACCAAATGAATGGGAACAAGGCGTAATAAATGGTGCTGTAGAGTATTCTATTATGGAGTGGAGATCATTGGATAGAAGTACAAAGACAGTTGTAAAAACTTATAAAGAGGCAAAAGAATTGTTTAAAAAAACTATTAAAAAACATAGACAGACTTTAGCATATGCTGTTGATAAGAATGGTAGATTTGCTAATCTAAACCATTTACCAGAATTTAAAAAGGAGATAGGTGATGAGTAATCAAAGACCAGGTAAAGTAGTAAGAGCTGCCGATCCGACAATGAAGGATATGACAACTCTAAAGTTTTTTAAGAATGCTCAGAAATTATTAGAACAAGAAGGTAAAACAGATGAGGCGTTTTATTTTGAACAGATGGTAGATTGGTTAACTAGTGGACACCAATTACCTACCACGGAAGAACAAACAATTAAGGCACTAGGAATATAGGAGGACTATGATACAAGAAATAGCAACGGTAGATTTGTTGAATACGGTCATTGATAAAATTGATGATGGTAAAATAGCAGACGCCAAAGACGATCTAATTACATTTAAAGATAAGATACAAAATGAGATTGATCAATTTGATAAATGGGCTGAGGTACAATCAGATATTGATACTTCAATACAACTAGAAGTAGATAAGGCACTTGGAAAGTAGATGATGTACTACTCACACAAGCTAAGAATCACCAATCCTGGCGTGTCCAGGTGTGTTCCAGGCATAGAAAAAGCAGTAAAATCAATACTTTTTACAGGCTTGACATTTGGAACGATTTATGGTATGATATACACAATTAACTTAACAAAAGGACTATAATATGTTTTATACAAAAGAAATGATACACACAGAGTTTAAAATGGCTACTCAAAAAGATGAGAAAAATGCTATGAAGCCTGCCGGTAAGAAATCTTACAAACACAGAGTTGCTTACCTTACAGCATTAAAAGAAGATATGATAAAGTCTCCAAAGTATTTTAGAGATGTAAAAATTACAACAGACCAATTACAAAATAGTATTGATTGTTGGTCAGCTCCAAATCCTAGAGACGCTTTCTATATGAAAGTTTTTAATATGACTTATGCTGAAAAGAAAGCACAAGAAGAACTAGAACATTTTACTTATGAAAATGGTGAGAAAAAAGAAGTTAGAAAATCTAAAGAGAAAACACAATCGGTACATTAAGTCTTTAGGTGTCAACATTGATGTTGATACTGGTGAGATTATGTCTTCGTTTGAGGGTTATCCTTTTCCGGATTTATCGTGTAGGCCTAGTTTGCCTACAAGTGATAATATAGCAGGTGTCGGCTTAAAAAAGAAATATGCTACACGAGTACCTGCTGGTAAAACAATTAGTGTGGCATACAATAAGGGTCCTTATATGATTGTTGATGATAAGGATTTTAAAACTATGGGAAGGAAAATATAATATGTGGAATGTGAAAAGTACAACGTTATTTGCCGTTTCATTGGTAGCAGTTATTCTTATATCGGTAAGTATGGCTAAAGCTGATGAAAAGACAATAACTCCTAAAGAGTTTGCTACAGCGATTGCTGAAACACCAAGTAAAGTTGGTAACCATTTAAAAAATGAATGGGAAGAAACAAAAGAGTATCAAGCAAAAAGTTGGGCTGAAATGAAAACTAAATGGCCGTTTACAATGTTTAAGGGTAATCAATAATGCCTGGCGATTTTGTATGTACAAGTGCCAATGATGGCACACATTTATTCAGACCTGTTTCTGCCAGAGGACATACTTTCTGGCAAAAACAAAATTATAATAAATTTGTGATTGATAATAACGAAGATTATTACATTGTTAAAAGTGTTGATAGTCAGAAAATTTGTGATGAGATTAGAAAAAATAATATGGATTTTACTAGTTAGTTTATTGCTAACTAATTGTGCTAACAGATCACATACTGGTGCTGTGTTAGGTTCTACAACTACAACAGGTACTTGTGTATCTATGGGTATTGAAAACCCTTATGCTATCGCTGGTTGTGCTGTGGTTGGTGCTTTTGCTGGTGCTGAAATTATGTACAATTCAGATTATGATGTTCACAATGCCGTGTTTGTAGATCATTTAAACAATGGGCCACAAGGTTCAAGTTATACTAATTGGTTTAATCAAAAGACCGGTAATTCTGGTATTATTAAAACAACTAGGTCTTTTATGAAAGGGCCTATTAAATGTAAAAATTATGACGCTACGATTGATATAACAAATCAATGGCCGTTATTAGGTATTGGTGGCGTCAATAGAAAAATGGTATTTGGTACTGCTTGTCAGTTACCAGATGGCAGATGGATTGAGGATCCGACTTATGAGTAATGATGTATTAGGTTATTCTTCACACGATTGGCGTAAACATACAGATGACGCTGTTGTGGTAGATGATAAAGAATATGAACAAATGAAAGTGAATAATTGTAGAGTTATATTTAAAAATCCAAAGACATTAAAAGAAGAAACTGTTGATGTATCCAGATTGATTAGAGTATTTGTAAACAATAGAGACGATCTGAAAAGGAGTGTTAAATAATGCCTTTTGATCCTAGACAATATATGAAATTAATGTTTTATACAATATTTGCCATATTAATATGTACATATGTATTTGGTGGTGAAAAAATATTACATAGTAAAATTAAATCAATACAACCAGAAAAAACAGATGGTCAGTATTGTTTTGTAAAAGTGGTAATCAAACAACGAGGTGATGAGATTATCAAAGAAGAAATTTTGGAGTGTGCTGATGGTAAAAAAGGTATTGAAACACCAGGTTATTGGGAGTTATTTGCTCAGTTTTATTATAGAGACACATATGCTCCAGAATACTGCCGATATTATAGTCGGGAGGGACACGTTTTTAAAACACCAGGAAAAGTGTGTTTACAAGTAAATGGTGAATGGGAGGTTAGATGATTAAGAATATAATCATAATCGCTCTCTTAATAATGATAATGACAGGTGTATCTTCTAGTGAGGCTTTTGTACATATTCAACAGGGGCTTGACTTTTTGAAAGATTTGTTATATAATGTAGAGAGGAGTGTGGATAAAATATGAAAAACTACATAAAAGTAATAGGTATATTAGTGGCTGGTTTGCTTTTGGCAAATTGTTCTAGTACAACTTATAAGATGAAGTCAGAAAAAGGCAAGGTATTGAATAAAGTACCTGGCTGGTATATGAATGACTTTAAAGTAAAGAAAGCGTGTGGTACGACCAAGTTTGGTAAAAACAAAAACAAAGAGTGTATCTTTGGTGTTGGTACTGCCGTGTCGCCTGATTTACAATTAGCAATCGAAAAAGGTATGATGATTGCCAAGGCTGATTTAGCTGATATTGTAAAGGGTGAAATGAACAAACAATCTAAACAATACATAACTGAAATTGGTAAAACCAATTCAATGTCCGTTGTGACAGATGTTGAGGTTACATTAATCAATATAATATCTAAAACACAAGTTAGAGGTTATGAAATGTGGCAAAAAGACGTTACAATAACTAAAAACGGATATTATAGAGTTTGGATTGGTTTAAGATTGCCAATGGGTGAGTATAATAAAATGTATAATTATACCATAGAAACAGCATTAGATTCTTTTAAGTTAAAAGAGAAGTCTGATATTGCTTACAAACAACTATTGGAAAATACAGGTAATGCGAATGAAAATAACAATTTACAGTAAGAATAATTGTATATACTGCTCCAAGGCCAAGACCTTGGTAAAAAACCTTGGCCTAGAGTATGAGGAAAAGTCATTAGAAAAAGACTTTGGCTCTGACCCTAGTAAGATGTTAGAAGACATAGGTAAAAATGTTAGAGCTATGCCTCAAATTAAGATTGATGACGAGTTGATTGGTGGTTATAATCAATTAATAGAATACTTTGAAAAACAAGGTAAAGTTAATTTTAAGGGTGAGATTATAAGTGAGTAATGATAAGATAATACCATTTCCTAAAAATCGTATTGTTAATCAAAGAAGTAGAGAACTTGATGAACAAAGACGTAAAATGGGTAATAAAGTTGCCAAAGAAATAGAAAAGCAACAAACAAAACAATTTGTTGAAACTTCGGTTGATGATATGAGTATGAACTTATTAAAACAATTTTATGATATGGCAATTAAAACTGATAAACATAGTTTTACAAAAGACTTGGCCTTGTTAGTAGATGTAATGAGAGGTTTAATGTATAGAGATTTTGATATTAAACACCCAGCACAAAAACTATCAGACAAAATGGTAAACTTAAAGGTAAACAGAGACGGAACTCAATCTGCTCAAATAGACTATACGGGTGTTACCGATACTAAAATTAAAAATGGTAAACCATTGAGTAAAGAGGTCAAAGAAGATTTAAAAGATTTAAACGAAACTGGTATAACATTTGATCCAGATGACGATAACGGAATTACATAAAGTAATCGCCTTAGCAGGTTGTAAAATAGTCCAAAATATAAAGGAGAAAATTATGTTTGGAAATACAAAAACAGAAACTAGAGGCAGAAAGAGTTTGTCTAAAAAACAAACAATTCTTAATGCTTTTTTAAGAGGGCAATCAATTGCTTGGAAGACTTTAAACACAAAGTTTGGTCTTAAATCACCAAGAAGTATGGTTGATACTTTAAGAGCTGAAGGCTATATGGTCTACGGTTCAAAAGTAAAAGGTAAACACGTGTACAGACTTGGTACACCAACGAGAGCTATTATCTCTGCTGGTATCAAAGCGTTATACGGAACGCCTTTCAAATACGACAATGCTTCAGTTGTAGCACCTACAAAAGCTACAGTTGCTTCTATTGACGCTTAATTAAATTAACGGTGTGGTGGCGAGCAATCGCCACCTATCATTTTATGGATTTAGAACACGGATTTTTATTAGGTTTTTTAGGTTGTATAGTAACCTTTGTAGGTTTCTTTATAGCTTTTTTGCTTATAAATTATAATAAGAAAAAAGAATTAAAAAAATTAAGAGATATTGAAAATAGAAAAAAAGGGCCATTGTCAGATCATTACTATGGTGATGATACAGTATGAAAACTAAAATTAAAAAAGCAGATTATCAAAACTATGCTGATTGTATAAGAAGTGATCAGGTGTCAGCACCTGAAATTGTAGAACTATTTGAAGATAAATCATTTTATAAATGGTATAAAAAGAAATACTTATGATATTAGTTGACCTCAATCAAGTGTTAATATCAAACCTTATGGCACAGGTCAGAGGTAAAGGTGATGTTAAACCTAATAAAGAAATGATTAGACATATGGTCTTAACATCATTGAGAGGTTTTAATGCTAAGTTTGGCCAAGAATATGGTACAATGGTGTTATGTTCAGACGCCAGCGATCCTTGGCGAAAAGATTTTTTCCCTAGATACAAGTATAGTAGAAAAATGGCCAGACAAGATGGTCCTTTTGATTGGGATAATATATTTAAAATTATTACAGAGATAAAAGAGGAAATTAGAGATAACTTTCCTTATATTGTAATGTATGTAGAGAACTCTGAAGCAGATGATATTATAGCGACACTAATTAAATTACAAGAAGAAGATATTTACCTAGTTGTATCAGGCGATAAAGACTTTATACAACTACATCATTATGGTAATGTATATCAATGGTCGCCATTTTTAAAATCATTTATTGGTGAACAAGAAGACCCTATAAAATTTTTAAGAGAACAGATAATAAAAGGTGACCGATCAGATGGTGTACCAAACATATTATCAGATGACGAAATTTTTGTTAGAGGTGATAGGCAGAAACCTATTACTAAACAAAAACTGGAAGAGTGGTCTAATTTAGATAATATACCACTTGGCTCAGAAACAAAAAAGAACTATAATAGAAATAAAAAGTTAATTGATCTATCACAAATACCAAAAACGATAGAAGATTCTATTATAAATATCTACAGGTCTTATAAAGTACCAAACAGGTCGCTCCTGTTACCTTACTTTATGAAACACAAATTAAAATCATTGATTGAAAACATTAACGATTTTTGACAATATATATTGGAGATAATTATGGCTGAACAAGCACAAAACCCTAACTTAATGAGTAAGAAGGCTATGGAAACTATGGCAAGCACCTCTGGTGTTTCCGGTGAAACCGTACACGAGATTTTTACTAAAGTTAATAATGCCAAAGACAAGCCTAAAAAGATAGAAGTTTTAAGACAAAACGATAAACCGTATTTAAGACAACTATTAAAGGCAGCTTTCTATTCTAAAGTAGAATGGGATTTACCAGATGGTACACCACCGTTTATAGCAAACGAGGCACCAGTTGGTACAGAGCATACACTTTTAAGAAACGAAACAAGACGATTGTATAATTTCATAAAAGGTGGTAACAACACTTTATCAAAAACAAGAAAAGAAACCTTGTTTATTCAGATGTTAGAGGGTTTACACACAACAGAAGCTGATCTAATAATCAACGTTAAAGACAAAAGATTAAACCAAGTTTACAAAGGCCTTACAGAGGCAGTTGTAAAAGAGGCTTTTGGCTGGAATGATGATTTTATGAAAAAAGCTTAAGAATCAACGAATTTTGAGGGCGTCCATTGTGTCGCCCTTAAAAAAACTCACATCCTACAACGCTTTTTAGCGCTTGACTTACCCACCACATATGATATATTAGTTATATTAATAAATATAAAGAGAGGTATATATTATGAAAAAGTTTGTTATGACAATATTGATAGTAAATGGCCTGATATGGGGTTTACTTTCAAATATAGCAAAAGCAGATGACGATTATAATAAGGCGGTGATTGGCCATATTATACAAACTAAAGTGAATGGTACTGATATTGATGTAAATGCTTTGATGAGTTATGAATTAGAGAAACTTGCTCATAAGTATTCAATAGAAATGGTATCAATACTTCAAGCGTATCTACCGGCTATACTTGACGGTGTTATGTCTGATTTAAGACTTCAGGCAGACGAAAAATACAAGTGTGCTTTACTAGAAGGATCTAAAATAGAGGACGATTGTAAATGATAGAACTATTTTTAGAAACTCCATTTGAATTGAAAGTAATTATATTATCGTGTTTAACTATGGCAATAATACAATACTTTAAAGAGGAAAAATGGAAAGAGCAACAATCAAAAAAAAACTGAAAAGAGAATTATCATCCAGAAGGAAGTATAAAACTACCTACAAGGATATAAAATACTTTTTTAATATGATTAATAAAGCTGTATTTAAAAATAAACTAGCACCATTTAATGATATACAGATTAAAAAGATTTACAAAGATAAATCTAAAAAGTTTTGTTATGGTCAGGTAACAACTTGGATATGGGAAAGAAAAGGCACACAACAATTTCATTTAGAAATGTTGCCTGAGTATAGAGATAAAAAAGATTTTGTGGACACTTTAGGCCACGAAATGGTACACCTGTACCAAATGGCTAATGTTGGTGATACTGGTAATCACAACAAACTATTTTATAGTTTTAGGCCTAAGTTAAACGCTATAGGTTTAGACCTATAATAAAAAAAGAAAGAGATATATTATGAGAAAAGTGAAAGAGCTAGACCCTTACATTAAACAGCGTGTAGGTGAGGCGTTAATACTATTAAGTGAATTGGTAAAACCATCTAACTTATCAGGCACAGGTAAAGTATATTATACTGGCCAATGGGCAAAAGATGTTTACGACAACTTTACTGATAAACAAGCAGCTGTTATCTTTTCAAAGGTAAGAAAGTTAGAACCACAATTATCTTTTACTCAAATAAAATTAGAATCATTTAAAGATGAAGATGGTAAAGAATGGGGAGGTTACGATTATTATGCCAAAAAACTTTAATTGGGAAAAAACATTAAACAAAACTTGGTACTGGTCTAAAGTTATTTTAGCCCTTATTATATTAACATTATTAAGTTATGGGTATGGTACTTTTCACCCTAATAAACACGCTAAATTAAAAGTAAATAGTGAACTTGATATATTCTATATGAATCAAATCAAAGATATGGATTTAAGAGAACCAGAATTTACATATACTAATGATGTACAATTTGTTAGAGCTTTACATAAATGTATAAACTATATAAACTTTTCAACACCAAAAGATAAAAGAGTGCCTTATGAAATGATTGTAGGCCAGGCCGCTTTAGAAAGTGGTTGGGGTATGAGTAGATTTGCTACAGAGGCAAATAACTTATTTGGTATTAGAACGTTTAGCGAAAAAACACCACACTTATTACCTGTAGGAGTAGAAAAATGGCCAGGTTGGGGTGTTAGATCATTTGGTAGTAAATGTGATAGTGTAAAAGAGTATGTTAGGTTATTAAATGAACACCCAGCATATGCTGAGTTTAGGGAAAAAAGACAAGAAACTAATGACCCTATAAAATTAATTAAAACTTTAGATAAGTTTTCAACAACAGTTGACTATGACAAAAGAGTTATTAGAATAATTAAGAAAGTAAGAAAGTTAGAAAATACTTTTGCCACAGATAAATCAATCAAATAAATATAACTATGTTTTTAACATTACTAACTTTTATATCGGCCATTAGCATATCTGTTATAGCGGCTGGGTATTCTATAATAGGTTTAGCAACTTTGTTTGCTGGTGCCTTTATACCTATTGTTGCTATGGGCTCTGCTTTAGAAGTTGGTAAACTTGTGGCAGCCAGTTGGTTGTATCACAATTGGCATAGTAATATACCACGCTTACTAAAAACTTATTTGTTTTTAGCAATAATAATATTAATATTCATTACATCAATGGGTATCTTTGGTTTCTTATCAAAGGCACACCTAGATCAAGTTAAACCTACTTCAGGTAATAATATAAAAATAGAACTATTAGATAATCAAATCAATCAACAAGAACTAATTATAACTAGATCACAAAATACACTTGACCGATTAGACAAAGCTTTAGATGTTTATATTGATAAAGAATATGTTAGTAGAGGTTTAAAAGAACGAAAGAAACAAAAAGAAGAACGAGATTTATTAAATCTAGCAATTAAAAATGCTACAGATGAAATTGTTAAATTAACAAATGAAAAAGCTAGTTTAAAATTAGAACAAGATAAAATAGAGGCCGAAGTAGGACCTATTAAGTATATCGCTGAAATGATATATGGTGACCAAGCAAAAGAAATGTTTGACCACGCTGTTAGGATTGTCATACTGATATTGATATTTGTATTTGACCCATTAGCGGTATTATTATTGATAGCGGCTAACATATCATTAAATCAATGGCGTATGAAAAAAAACTTAACAACAAATAACGCTAAAGAAACTCTAGCAAAAAGAATAGAAAAGTTAGAGAAAAGAAATAAAAAATTAAAAGGTTACCAAGGTTTTGTTAATAAACTAGGTTATAAAGAACTAGACGGCCTTGATCCAGATGAGATAAAATTGAAAATAGACCAAATAATGGACTGGAACGACAATGAAAAAAATAATACTAATAATTAGCATAGTAGCTCTTACAGGTTGTATGAAAACAACCTGTTTAACTGATACTGATTGTACCAAAAAATTAGACTGGAATAATCCAGGTTTTACCATAGTGAGAACGATTATCACTAACGGTGCCAACGTTGGAAACTAGGCTTGACATATCTGGTGGATATGTTATATTATAGACTATGATTACAAGTGAGGATATAATGAGAATGAAAGGTGAGAAAATAAAAAAACTAGAGAACTTAGCGAAGGCCTGTGCTGAATCAAATAATGATGACTTCAAAGCTCTTTGGTATAAAAAAATGATTGACTTAGCAAATCAATATGGTATGATGGATTTTGTTATGAGAAAGTTGATACACTAATGAATATATTTTATTTACATAAAGATCCAATTGTGGCAGCTGAAATGAGTTGTGATAAACACGTTGTAAAAATGATTTTAGAGTCTGCTCAATTATTGTGTACTTGTCATAGAGTACAAGATGGTATAGAGTATTATGGCAAAACTGCCAATGGCAGAAAAATCAAAAGGTGGAAACACCCTAATTCTAATTTAGAAACAATCTTATACAAAGCAGGCTGGGTAAAACACCCTAGTACAATATGGTTATTTGAATCTGCTTATAACTATATGTGGTTATATAAACATATGATGGCTCTGAATGATCAGTATAAGAAAAGATACAATCATACAAAAGACCACGTTGCTATACAAAAACTTGGTGAAATATTATCATCACCACCTAAAAATTCTAAAATTAATAAGATAGCAACTGATCCACAACCAGCAATGCCTGATGAATGTAAAGTACCAGGTGACGCTGTTCAAAGTTATCGTAAATATTATATTATGAAGAAAAGAAGATTTGCTACCTGGAAAGCACCATCTGTTGTACCACAATGGTATACAGATATGCTAGAGGCAGAATAGTATGGACTATGAAGAAATAGAAAAGTTGTCTTTAGAAGAATCTAAAAGGCAAACAAAAGAGAGACGAGACGAGGGTAAAAATATGATTAGGCCATTTACCTTTGACGAAAAAAAGTTGTTATGGGATGGCCTATATAACAATAACATAGAGGAATAATATGAGAGCAAAATTAATTGAAGCTTTACAAGAACACGCTAAAGGTCACATAGCAAAACATAAAGCAAATGTAGAAGTATTACTAGAAAAAATAAATGGTATTGCTGAACATCCAGATGTTGTAGAAACAATTGAAAAAGAATTAGGTATAATTGCTGAGTATGATGATCAATTAGAAATGCTTGATAAGTATTTTATAGTTAAAGACCCATTTAAAAGTTAATGAAAAATATAATAGACCCAAAAAATCCACACACCGTGGGTAAGAGTGCTTGGAATTTAGGTAATCATATTTTGATTATCTGTTTTATTATGTCTCTTGTATTTGTGGTTTATAATTCATACTAATGCCATTATACACATTTTACAATAAAAAATCTAAAAAAGAACATACCGATATGATGACCATATCAGAAATGGAAGAGTATCTAGCAAAAAATAAACACATTTCACAGGTTATTGTTCCAATAAATATAGTAGCAGGGGTTTCAGGCCTCTCATACAGACAAGATGGCGGATGGAAAGATAATTTAAGTAGAATAGCCGAGGCACACCCTAAAAGTGCCCTTGCTGATAGATATGGTAAAAAAACAATCAAACAATCTAAAACAGAACAAGTATTAGCGAAACACAGGAAAAGAAGAGGTAAATAAGATGGCAGATATACCAGATTATATGCGAGATTTTGATATGGACCAAGATTATGGTTTTACACCGGTGTCTTCAAAGCCAAAAACTGATAGTACACCTGCTGTTGATCCAAAATTAGTAGAAAATTCTAATATAGAAATTTCAAAAGTTAAATCAGATGTTTCATCAATCAAGTCAATGATGAACGAGATAATGCAAATAGTGGCAGAAAAAGAAACTATAGCAAAAGAAACAACAACTGAAGAACAGAAAAAAAGATTTAAAGAAATTGAGAAAGTTATATTACCGTTTTTATATAACTTATCAAAGTCAGACGAACCTTACATACATTGGCCAAACAGAGGACCAATCATTAAGGCACAAATAGAAAAAGTATTAAAACTTACAAGGGGGTAATTTATGGAAGCGAAAGCAAAACATAAAGAACTAAAAAAACAAGTGAATGAAGCTGAAGACATAAGAAATAATGATAGGTCTTCATATAGTTGGTATGAACTAAAGAACCTAAAGAAGTTAAAGTTAAAAGCAAAGGAAAAAATAAATGAGACTAAGCAAAAACTTTTCGCTTAAAGAACTTATCAAAAGCGAAACAGCTACCAGGAAGAATATCAATAATAATCCTAATGAGGATAATATTGAGAACTTACAAAGACTTTGTGACCACGTATTACAACCAGTCCGAGACCATTTCGGTAAAGTTGTATCAATATCAAGTGGGTTTCGTAGTCCAGAATTGTGTGTAGAGATAGGCTCAAGCGTATCTTCACAACACGCCTCTGGCCAGGCGGCCGATTTCGAAATCTATGGATTGTCGAATAAAACATTGGCCGATTGGATAAACGATAACTTGGATTTTGACCAGTTAATTCTGGAATACCACAAAAAGGACGAACCAAATAGTGGGTGGGTACATTGCTCATACAAGAATGGTGATGACAATAGAAAAGAATATTTGATAGCATTTAGAGACGCTAACGGTAAAACAGCTTACCAAAAAGAATATTCAGACGCTGCTGGCGGACCTACACCAGAAGAAGTTAATGAATCTTTGATTTGACACCGAAGTAATTAAGTATGAAGCTTGACAAATAAACTAAATTATGGTATAGTGAGGATATTATGACATTTAAATTTATAGAATTAGACAAACAAGTCTTACCTAAAACTAAAGGTAAGAGAATAGACGGCTTTCGTTTTTACGATATTAATGGTAAGAACTATCCATCTGTTACCACGGTATTAGGTATTAGAAAAAAAGAAGGCTTACAGAAATGGCGAGACGCCATTGGCGAGAATGTTGCCAATTGGGAAATGGGCAGAGCAGCTCGTAGAGGTAAAGCATTTCATACACTAGTAGAACAATACATCAAAGGCGAAACTCCTAGTATTAGAGACGTTTTACCAATAGGTTTATTTAAGTTAATGAAACCTTACATAGATCAAATTGATAACATACATCTATTAGAGGCAATTATGTATAGTCCAAAACTTACAATTGCTGGTCAAGTAGATTGTGTAGCTGAGTATAATGGTAAGTTATCTGTAATAGATTTTAAGACAGCAAACAAAGAGCGACAAGAAGACTGGATTGAGAATTACTTTCTACAAACCACGGCTTATGCTCATATGTTTGAAGAAACATTTGGTAAACCTATTGAACAAATAGTTATTTTGCTTGCTAGTGAAGACGGTACTGTTCAGACTTTCGTAAAGAACAAAGCAGATTACGAAAAAGAACTTGGCAAAGCAATTGAAGATTTTTATAAATATTATGAAGAACTAAACAAAGATAAGATAACGACCAAATAATATCTTATCAAACAAAGGTAAGATGAAAAAACTCATAACAATTTTAGGTATTTTATTTGCTACAGTAGTATATGCTGACCACGAAAATGATTTTGGTCAATACTACTTTCAACAAGTACCATCATTATGTGGTTCACAAAATACAATCAATAACTATTTAATTCATTATAAATTTAAACCATTTAATCTCTCTTTAGGTAGAGAGGGAATGGACGCTGAAGGAAATCCAGTCTATATGATAACTTACTATGTAAATGAGGACAAAACAGAGTCAGCAGCCGTAATAGATGTACCAGATGGTAGAGAGAGCTGTATATTATTTCATACATTTGATCTAACAAGCCCTAACCAATAAACTTCTTAAAAACTTGCCAAAACCAATATCATATGTTATATTGGTACCGTTAACAAAAAAAAGGTACCAGGCCGTGTACTAGGCGAGAGTCAAACCACGGCCTTAAAAAAAATATGACAAGCAAAGAATTTAGTTTAAAAATAGAAAACATTGTAAAAGAAAAATCTATATCACATATGGAAGCCGTATTGTGGTATTGTAAAGAACACGGTATAGATGAGGGTACGGTCGGTAATCTCATATCAAAATCACTAAAAGAAAAAATCAAACTAGAGGCGACTAATTTAAAGATGTTAAAATATCCTAAATGTGGTCAGTTACCAATATGATAAAAGACATATTAAAAGATTTAAGAGAGTTGAGAGACGAAATGTTGTCAGTAAATTGGCCTGCTCAAAGATTAAGTAATATAATCTTAAAGTATGAAATGAAATTACAAGATGAAAAAAGTAAATTTACGACAGAGGAAATAGTAGAAGCTACAAATAAAATATTAAATGATTGAGTTTAATTACAAATTAGATTATAAAAATACCGTGTTTAGACCAAATGATACACGATATAGAATAGGTCGTGGTGAACAAGGTGTATTGTTAGTTAGACCATATACAGATGTTATTTGTAAACATTGGCGATTTAAGACAATAAAAGAGGCAAGAAAAAGTGCTGAACACATTTATAATATGTATGCTGATTACAGAGTGTTAAAAGATTTTTTAGGTATGGATATGTGTAGAAAGTTTTTAGAAATGGGTTTTACTAGAGCCAGACGATATGCTAATCACAAAGATGGTAAGAAGTATGGTAAAGACGGTAAAGTATTACCACAAGAGAAAGATTGGGCTACAAGTGAAAAAGCAATGGCAGCTAGAACTTTTAAAAGATGGCGTGATGTGGTGACACACGATCCTATATACATAGAAATGAGAAAAAGATGGCGAGAACAAGAATATGTATGGAGGGTTTGAAGTATTTAAGGCCTATCTGGCAATTAAATTACATTTTACAACAGATACATATAACTATGAAGAATATGGTGGTAAAGTTAATTGTAAACTTGAAACATTTACAAAGAGAAATGATAGATACTTTTTTCACAAGTTATCAAAACAATATGATGAGAAAAATATTGTTGACTTCTTTGTTGCTAACTTTACACACAACAATAAAAAATGGGTAGGGAACTTATTACAAAATGACGGAAAAGACATCTATTTGGACTTTAGAAAACGTAAAGAGGCTTTTGGATACCATTTTAGGGACGATTTGGTACGGATTAGTGATGACTTTACTTCTCGTAATCTTTCTTTTGATGATGGTTTTTTATGTCGTGGCGGACAACATCCTAGATTGCTACGCTTACTTATTCAAAAAAGAGCGTCTTTCCAATCCGCCATTGTGCTTAACCACTTTTTGTCGTTTAGTAAGAATTGGGATAAAGAGATTACCGAAAATGTGGTCTGGCCTAAAATCTCATCTACGTTGGCCAAGTTAAAACCATTTGTTAACTTTAACGCTACAGAGTGTAAATTGATTATGAAAGAGGTATTTGTTAAATGACAATAGAACCAATTAAAGAAAAACTAGACGATAAAATTGCCAAGTTAAATTCAAGTAGAGTTTATAAAAAGGTAACACCTAGAGGTGATTTATCTTGGTATATTAAATGGGTAAGTAGTATCTTGTTAATTATAACTATGGTACTAACATCAGCAAATATATTTCCTATAAATTTATACATTGGCCTATTTGGTATGGCAGGTTGGCTAGTTGTTGGTTTACTATGGCACGACAGAGCTTTAATAGTTTTGAATGCTGTATCATTAGCTATCTACTCTATGGGTATTATAAATTATTATTATGGCTAAAGAGGGCGGATCATATCCTAATATTGTATTTTGTTTAGGCAACGGCCAAAGTAGATTAGGTGTTGACTTAAAAAAATTAAGACAACACGGCAAGATTTATGGTTGTAATGCCATTTACAGAACCAATCCAGATGACATAGATGTTTTAGTTGGTGTTGACCAAGGTATAATGCACGAAATGTATCATAGTGGCATTTGTGAAAAAACACCAACATATTTTAGAAACTGGTCAAAAGTACCTGCTGAACTATATGAAAATATGATTAAGGCTGGTGCTACAGATGAGGATTTAAGATTAGCAAGAGAAGAAGGAGCCTTTTACGAAAATGATAGAACTGGTTGTAAAGAGTTTGTAATGCACGGTTCAAGTGTGGCAGGTGTGGCTCACGTAGTTAGAAGTGATAAAACAAAACATAGAAAATTTGTACAACAAAAATCTATTAAAGTATCTTGGCTAAAAGATAATAATAAATCAAAGTGTTTAAACGATATAGAAGATTTTAAAGATAAAGGTTGGGCTGCTGGCCCGACAGC
>Ga0181402_1000266_pt1 | contig 19578 bp, 22 predicted proteins | sample 25SPOviralmetaG_FD_130131 | JGI IMG/M metagenome (GOLD analysis project Ga0181402, IMG submission 130131) | Marine viral communities from the oligotrophic San Pedro Time Series (SPOT) site, San Pedro Channel, CA, USA - 25 SPOT_SRF_2011-08-17 | ecosystem: Environmental > Aquatic > Marine > Strait...
GTCGCCTTCCCATTTGCCTTTACCAATCTGAAAGCCTCCACTATCACCTAATAGCCAACTGTATTGTCTATCACGTTCTCGGTATTGACTTTCTCTGTACATATCTTTTTGTAGATCTAAACTTGCATGTCCTGCACTGTGTAGACTCCATTTGTAATTAAAGATACCTTCTTTAGCAAGCCAGTTAAGACTTTCTACTCCGTTACTTGGATTATTTGCTGTAAGGTGCGGAGGAATTCGATTGAGGTCAATGTAAGGTGTTCCACTGCCCTTCTTTTCTTCATCGTAAGGTTCTAAACCCCGTCTTTGCCTACCTACAAACAATGCATAGAAAGTACTCAATGCTGGCAAGAATACTGCATAATCATCTTGTGTTGCTGTTAGGTCTGTGTGTTCATGATGATTCATTATTGTTTTAATACTTTCCTGAGTTCAGCACCCTCGAAGTTCTGCATTTCTAGATACTTTGCAAGTACTGGATTATCTGCACTATCTAGTTTTACAATCTCTTTTGCAAAATCATAGATCATATCATAATCCATTTTTGTTTTTAAATGTTTACCCATTTACTTGCTCTGAGCTGGAAGGATATAGTCATATGTTGCCATACCACTATCTACTGTAATCATTGCCGCACCTTGGTCACTAAACTTCATAGTGATATCACCAGGCAAGTTAAGAATACTTTGCACTTGTGCTACGGGCCAACTCCAGCCAGTTTTCAACTTATCTTCAACACCAGTTTCAAATACAAAGTTACCAGCATGTGTACTAGAGTCACCAAAGAAAAACTTTAGATCAGAGCCTTCAGTTTTAGCAACAAATACAACTTCGTCACTATTAGCTTGGCTTTGCATTTTAAAACGTGCAATATTTGCACTGTTTGGCTGAATAGTAATATCCCACTGCACACCTTTAAACTTAACACTTTTAAGTTTCTCTTCAACAACTTCTCTACTCATAAACCTATAGTCATTTTTAAAGTCTCCATTTGCATTCTCAAAATGCAATCCAAATGGAACAGTTTCGCCGTTGCGTTCTTGAGAGTTTACAGTGATGTTTGCATTCTCTTTATATTCGTCAATGTTCAACAATACATTTAGTTTACTAAGATTAGGCAAACCAAATGTTCCGTCTAACCCGGGAGCTTGCTCTTTAAATTTTGCTTGTACAATTACTGTACGATCATCATCCATTGCTTCTAAGTTAGTTGTACCTTCTTCGTTTACAATCTTAGCACTTTCAATAAAGCCAAGTCCGTGTGTATGTTGTACGATATCTTTAAGATAGTCTCTCATTTGTTCCTTATCCTTTTCTTTCTAAGTTTAATATTATAACTGCCTTGTGTTCTCATATTGAGCCTGTATTCTTGTACATTACTATTTAGGTCCAGCCACTGTTCTATCTCTTGTTTTATAGCGCCTTGTCCACAAATAATTTCACAATTTGTATAGTTTGTATAATAACATGATTCTAAAAACTTTGCAACCTTTTTCCATGCCTCATGTACATGATTACCGTGCAGGTCTAATGTTGGTCTATGCATTATTAATTCCAGTCAAACAAACTATCAAAAGTAGTCTTATCTTCAGCTTTGGCTAGATCCCAATTCATTACGCCTAGCAAATTTTCAATCTTCTTAGTAATAATGCCAGCTTCCATTGTATCAGTATCAAACGGAAGTTCCTTATACCATTCTGGTAACCGAGTTTCGTCTGTTGGATAACCAATACTAGTAAAGCCCATTGGGTTAGCTTTTAGTTTACAAACAATAGTTTTCATACCATCCATAATTTCCATACTATAACGATCACTATTCATTCTACGCATTCTATTGTAGTTGATAGCCGCTCTAACGTGTCCAGGCATATTGCTTTTGCCTTTGTATGTTTCTTCACCTGTCTTTGGATCAAGCATATATTCACTATTGTAATAGTGTGTGAGTTTGTTAACACGTTTGGGTGTTCCTTTAAGCCACGCAGGCATGTTTCTAAACTCACTACGGAACTCTATAATACGTTCGATAATTTGTTCTTCAGTTGCACCTGTTAATGTGCTATACAATAGTTCACTTAAAAAGTCTTGCATAAATGCCGGAGTATCACTTCGTTTGAGGTCCAAGCCCATTGCTTTTATCTTGCCTGGTTTATCATCTGTATCTTCTCTATGACCTTCATTGTCATACACCAATATAGCATAACGTTTCTTAGTTATGTATATACCACTAGTAGCACTAACTTCTCTAGCAGCCGCTATTATTTCACCTTGTTCCTTGTTCTGTACATTGTGTGCAGTTGCCATATAGTCTGGAAATGTTTCGTTGGCTTGTTCGCATACAGTTTCATAAAGTTCTGTAACTTTGTCTTTGTCCCATGCAAACTCTCCGTTGTCTATTTGTTCTTTGAATATAGGATACGCACTAAAATACACACTGTCAGTATCACCATATATAATAGCGGGCCCGACATGGTCATACTCTCCTGTAAATAGTTCATTTACTTTGGCTCCCATATGTCTAGCAATAGTTCTGCCAGTTAGTGTTGTTGATTGCCCCATGCGTGGATCATTAAATCTACTACCTGGATTAAGTAACGCACCATACAAACTGTTCAAGTTAATCTTTTTAACTAGCTGTCGTTTGTCCCAATATGCAGTTTCTTCTGTATTACCTGCTGTTTGATTTTCACGCATATTCTTTTGTAATATCTTACGTTCAGCATACCAACGCTCTAGCAATCCAGGGATAATACCTTTTTTGGTTTGGTCAAGTATAGTACCATTACTAGTAAGTACCCAAGGTTGTTCACTTTCAAATATTATTTGATACAGTTCAGCACCTGTGCCTTGTAGTTCTTCGCCGTTTTCAAAGTCAATATATAATAGAGTTTCGTCATTTTTCTCAATAACTTTTTCATATTCAGGACAAGCAAACTTACCTTCCCATGCTTTGGCTACTTCCCATTTGTGTTCTGATAGCATTGGCACAGTTAGTGTGTGTCTAATCTGACCAACAATAGTTTCTGTACTCATATTAAGACTACGCAGAATACTTGGATATAGACTATTCAAATCCATACTACCAATCCATTCATGCTTGCCTTTTTTGGGTGTAGCAACATATGCACCAGCCGCTGTACATGTTTGTGGATAATGCTTTTGTACTTTGTCATGTTGCTTGTCAGGAACAATAAGTCCACGACTGTGTGCTTCATTAAGTATAGCTTGGTCTGTAACCGCAACTGCACCCATAGTTGTTTGTACAAGAACTGTGTTGTCATGTGCAATAACATTTGCTAGGTCAATAAACTGTAGCTTTTTGTCCATACGCACCAACAAGTCAACATCTTGTCTGGAGTACTGAATAAATGTTTCAAAGTCATTGTTGTAAAGCTGATCCAGTGTGCCTTGATATTCTGTTTTACGTTCACCAAGTTCATATTCACCAATAGCATCCAAACTATATGAATGCATCTCGTGATATGTATACTTCTGATACAGTTGCATATAGTCCAAATGCAGTCTACCGATAGTATCATATGTTTCTTGTACTTTGCCGTATTTTTCATACTCACGACGTCTTGGATACTTGCCCCACAAACAAAAACGTCTAGTATGTTCTTTACCCATAGTCCTTGCAATACGATTTACCAAGTATGGAATATCAAAGCCTTCACTATTCCATCCACTCATTACATCTGCATCATCTATCAGTTGTAAGAATGTTTCTAACAGTTCGCTTTCTGTTTCACACAATACTGTATCTTCAAATCTATCTACAATAGTTTGTGCATCAGCTTTGGTAAGTGTTTTAGGTTTAATAACTAAACAAATAGTTTTACCAATCCAATCCAAGTGTACACTAATTGCTGTAACAACATTAAACGGATCTTCAGGAGGAGCAAACCCTAATTTTTCATTAAAGTCGACCTCAATATCGAAAAATGCTTGCTGTAGCTTTGGAGTATCTGCACCTAAATAGTTGTCAGCCAAACATCTAAACACAGGATTCACATCACTTTCGAATAGCGATTGTCCACTATGCATCTTCTTTTCTTTTTTAAACTGCTTACCGCTAGTTGTTATTACACGGTTTAGTTTATCGCCAAAAATACTTTCAAAGCTACCTCGTTGGTCTTTGTAGTAAAACAAATATCGTGCAGGATGATCGATAAACACACGTTTACCATCTCTGCGTTCGACAACGTGTATAATATCTTTGTCTCTGTCTATAAGTGCATCTACATACATTAACTAACAAACGCCCTTTCTTGCACAAACGTACCTTGTGTCTTTTTATTACCTTCACTAAACCCTAGTGAGTTGAAATGTTCTTTAAGATCATTGTTAAAATCTATACTTCCACATAACATTATACGCTGTTCTGCAGGATTGTCAATCTTTACAGTGCCGTCTGCCATAAACTTTTGTATACGTCCATGTAGTTCGGCAGGCTCTTGTGTAACTGTGCTGATATATTCAATAGGCATCTCATTCAAGAAGTCTCGGTAACAGTCCTGTTCAGCATGTAGTCTAGTAGTCCATGTTACTGTAATGTTCTCAAACAAGTCATATGTTTCTGGTTCACGCAATAAACTAATAAACGGAGCAATACCAGTACCGCTCGCCATCATTACTAGATGTCCACCTAGTTCTAAGTTAGCAAGTATAAGTGTGCCTGTTGGCTTCTCACCTACACGAATAGTGTCACCAACTTTTACATGTTGTAGTTTACTAGTAAGCGGACCGTCTTGTACTTTGATACTGTAGAACTCAATGTAGTCATCATATGGACCACTTGTAATACTGTATGCTCTATTAGGAGCATCTTCTAAACCTATCATAACAAACTCCCCCGCAGTAAATCTGTAACTGCGGGGTCTTTCTGTTTGTATTCTAAATAGTTTATCTGTATAATGTTCTACTTCAATAACTGGCAATTCCAGCATTAAACATCACGTCCTGTTGCTTGTAAAATCTCTTCTACTGCATTAAAGCTGTCTTGCACATTTGCAAACTCGTTCTTGTATGCAATACGAATTGCTTTGTTAAGAACTGCTGGCTTCATGTCCATTTCTTCACTGATTGCTTTTACTGTGTCTTTAAGCCCTTCTTTGAGTGCTTCGACTTCTCCCGTTACTTGGATACCTTCACTCATTAGTGTTTTTAATTTTGTAATTTCACTTGGTCCAAATGTTCGTATTGGCATTAATGTCTCCTTCATTGTTATATACGATTATAGCTGATTCTATACGATTAGTCAAGTTTTCTTTCCCTCAACATTCCAGGTCAAAACATTAAAGCTCATACTTATTCTTGTAACATTTTCGGTATGAAATGGATATGCAATATGTTTCAATGCACTTGGAAAAAGTAAAAAGTCTCCTGTTCGAGGAATAAATTTTTGAGTACCTGTCGATCCTAAATCTCCAGACCCAAATAAAAATTCAATTTGTCCAGGACAATTCATATTTGTGTCTTTGGTATATTCTTCTTGTGCGATTTCGTCCGGTATATCAATATACACAACACTACTAATTTCACCAACATGTTCATGACATGGCTGATACTCGCCTGCACGTTGAAAATTTATCCAAGGACCTTTTCCTAAAGTATAGGTCATACTATCCCAATCAATTTCGCCTTTGCTGACGCCTTGAATTCCGTCTTGTTCAAAAGTTAATTCATTCCTTCTTTTCAGCTCATATTGGGCATACTTTATTATGTGTGGTTTTAATAATGCTAAAAACCTACTAACATCAGTCACATGTGCTGAAAAATGATCTTTCATTATGCCAACCAGCATTTTACCTATACGCTTATTGGCTTCCATAGTATCTTTGGCAACACTTTGTATGTATGTAATTTCGTCATCTGATAGCTTTCCACGATAAATTGTAGGACCAAATGGTCTAAAAAACTCAGTCATATATTTTCCTTATGTTTAGTTAATACTATACGATTAACTTGTATTCAGTAATGTTAAAGCTCATACTAATTCTTGTAACTGGACTTTGAAATGGATATACTGTATGTCTAAGTTTTGCATGAAACAAAAGTATATCTCCTGTTTTCACATCCATTGTTTTGTTACCATTCGAACCCAATGAGTCAGGTCCATGTATAAAATCTATCTGTCCTGGTGCATCTGTATATCCGCTGTGTTCAGTTATTCGTTCTTCTCGTATTACATCTGGAACATCTATATAAACAACACTACTAACTTCTCCTGTATGACCATGTGCAGGATTAAATTCGCCTGCTTGTTGAAAATTAATCCAAGGTCCGGTACCATAATCTAATTCTACCCTTTTTACAACAGGCGCTTCGCCGTTTGATCGTCTATCACTTTCGTATTTGAAATATTCAAATAGATGAGGATATAGTATGTCATAAAATTTATCAGATTCTTTTTTGCTTCTGAGAAAGCAGCCCATTTGGTCTTTAATGTTTCCTACTAGATGTTTCCCTACATTGTTTCTTGCTTGTTTAGTTGTTTTAGCTACTTCTTGTAAAAAAGATATTTCATCTTCTGTCAGACTATCGTGATAGATTGTAGGACCGAATGGTCTCATAAATTTTGCCATGTATTTTCCTTATACTTGCTCACTAGTGTATAATAGTTATTTGAGATTGTCAATAGTATTATTCATCTAAATTTAATGATTGATGACCCCATTCTTCCATTATCCATTCTCCAAAGGCTGTTCCAAACAACCACATCAGAGTAAGAATACACCCTGCTACACATATTACCATTGTCCATACCCAAATTTGTAGTAATGGGTGTTTGCCTTCTGTCCAATGTACTATCTTTTTTATTTTGTTTTTTACACCGCTTAATAGATAATTTCCTATTACCCAACGTGCTAGACGCATTACAATTAGTATTGGGGAACTTAATACGTCAAACAATATTAAAAACAAGTCAACAGTAGCATCAATGATGTTGTCTACGTTAAACCATTTTTTAACACGTTGCCAACGGGTCACTTTTCTAACTTCTTCAATCGTTCTTCTAGTTGATCTATTTTTGCTGTAATTTTTGGATAGCGTTTACGCCAAGCATCTTCTGGTTGCTCAAACCAAGTAAGACCCCAGCGATTAACAAGATAATCTAGGATACGATCAAACCATGAATACCACCAAAGTCCAATTACAGTTGTGCTTAGGTATGTAACAAAAGCTGTTCCAAAAATACTTCCTGCTATTGCAGTATAGATCCATAGTCTGTCGCCAGCCATGCGTTCGATCATTTCCCACATTATTTTCTACTTTCTAATACTTCTTTGCATTTGTCACTAGCGTATGTAGTGAACCAGCGTGGAGCAAACGCATGAATAAAACATGCGTATGCCGCTTTCTCAAGTTGCCAAGACACCCAGCAAGCATGTTTAAAATGTTGCCAGCGTGTCTCTCCAACTGTTTCTAAATGTAGTTTACATTTTTTACTAAACAATCATTCAGCCTTCCAGATAGTCCACGCACCGTATGCGATAGCAGCTATTGCGGCAATTTTAATAAGGTTAGTTGCAAATAATGCAATTAAACCTACCGCAATAAGCATTCCGCCATCCCATGATGTACGTTCACTTATCCGTGTTTTAATCCAATCTATCATTACTTTATTCCCATTGCGGCAAGCGTACTTCTGCCTACAATACCATCCGGTACTAGACCTTTACTACGTTGCCATTGAATGACTGCGGCTTCAGTACCAGGACCAAAGTCACCGTCAGCTGTTAAGCCCAGGGCGGTTTGTACTGCTTTAACAGTAGCGCCTTTGCTTCCCTTGCGTACAGTTGAATGTACAACTGGGGGAGGAGACCATTCACCACCCAACACTTCTAGTGCATGAGCATAATGCTTTTTACGGTCTGCTAATCCAATAGTACCACCGTTAATTCTTTTTGTCATTGTGATAATATCTTGTGCATCACAATACTTGTTGATCTTATTTGTTTTCCAATACCAACATGCACTTTCTAATGCACCGGCTTTGGTTTTAAGATACTTTACAGTCTGTTCCGGCGTATAACCTAGTGTGTCGCCAAACTTAGTGTAGTTGTGTCTACCAGTCAACTGGATAACTCCTCTACCTCTAAATCTCCAACCATCACCACTAGCAGTGTCGCCGTTGTCCATTCTGTTAGCATAAACAATATTTGCAATCTTTTCGGGCTGTCTATGATAAGGTTTGCTGTCTCTGCCAGCCCTTACAAAATACTTGCCAAAGATGCTATCTAATGCTTTGCTACTGTAATTTAAGTTTTCAGTAATAACTCTAAAGTTGTTGCTCTCATGGCAACACTGTGCTATAAAGCCTGCTACTCTGTTTACAGTGTTAATCTCATAGTAAGGCAAGATCTCTTCCATTGCCTCGTACCATTGACCCACTTCTTTATTACCGTGAAGCAGTTCCTCGACTTGCTCTTCAGTAAAATCAAATTCAAACTTACTCATTTGGAGTTCCTTTTGTTTACTTTGTATTTATTTTTTATAGTACCCTAGACGTATATCTTTGAGGTTTCCGTCTGCACTATAGTCCTCATCTTCATCTAGGTTAGGCACGAATTCTAAATGTTCTAGGTGTTTATAGTCATCACCTTGCCAAATTGGATAGAATTCAGTGCCTATATTGCCTAGTAGTGCTATATCGTTGCCGCTTCTCAAGTGGATCTCAGTAATCTTATCATCTTTAAACTCTACGTTTAATTCTTCAACATCAATATCATGCACCCATTGTGGTAAGTCTATATGTGGAGGTTCTATAATACGCCAAGATTGAAACTTAGTTAAGTTATCGTCACTGTAATGAAAGCCTTGTGTAGCGTTGAGAGGTATCCAATCGCTATGTGTGCCTTTCCAATTTTTGCCACGCTTATAATCTATGCTGTAATGTGCACCTTCAAACCATTCGCACCAAAAGTATCCTGGTGGTATGTGTTTGTGACAAGCCATTTCGTCTTGCTCGTCTACACTTAGCCATTTCTTGTGTGCGCCTATGCCCATGCCATACGGATTATATATTGGTCTTACAATATACCATCCTGTCTTATCTACAGGAATACCAGCCGGACCAGCATGGTATCCTAACCTTAAACTTATTTCTAGTTTGTTCATTGTCCATCTATAGTGAGGGTACTCTTTCCAAACTTGGTAATCTTCTATTATGTCTGCCATTAATTATAGTTTTCGAGTCCGCTATCGATTCCGGGCCATGATCTAGCATCTGTGCCTATATTTGAACTAGGTGTGCAATCACAGTGGGTACATACATCATTTACACATTTACTGCATTCTACTTGTTCACAATGACAAGCATGTCCGCATCTAGTACAAATCTTATGTGTATCCAATATTATTTTCCTTTGGTATTGCTTACGTTTTTGGCTTTGCCTCGGCGATTCTTGTTCGGATCTTTTCTTCTCTTTTTATTCACCGCGGCAGCTATAGCTTTTTTGCCACCTTTAGCTCTAAGACTTGCGGCACGTGACTTGCTTAGGCATTTTGGTTTGCCCTCGCCTTTGCTACTATCTCCGCATTTTCCAATGCGTTCACCTTTGGTATTGTAACGATCCCAGCCACCTCCGCCAGCACCGCCTTTTTTGCCTTTGCCAAACCAGGCTTTAAGGTCTTCTCCTACTTCTTCAGATTCTTTTTTAACACAGTTGGGTACACGTTTTCCGAACATGGTTTTCATGCCCTTCTTTTCGTAGCCTTTCCAACATTTCTCTGTGACAACTTCTTCAATCAGCATGTTACTTCTTCTTGCTATTACCCCAGTTCTTAGCGCCTTTCTTACGACACTGAACTAGTGCGCCACTGGCATATGCACTGGGCCATACTTTGTAACGTGATTTTACTTTGTGATAGCAGGCATCTTTCTTACCTGCTGCTTCATCAAACTGTTCTTCAGTTAGCGTTTCGTATACTTGATTAATTTTCATATTAAGTCCAAGGTCTTCCGGTTACAAGTCCGCCTGTATTAGGATTATCATCTAGTGTATTATCTGCTTTATACACAGTGGGTAACTGACCCATGTTAAGCGTACTACGTCTTCCGCTTGCTGTTCTATTTGTTTTTGCTAGAGCAAGTTTTGCTTCCTGTCTAAGTTTCTTATTTGCTAGTGTTGATATACCGTTGAGTGCCATTTTTAGCTCATCTTACTATACATAACGTCAAGTAGCTTTAAGAAGCCGGACTTTTTTAATAGCATTTCATCCATCTTAGCTTGTGTTTCTGGTTTTTGTTTTTCATATACTTGTATAAACATACTAGCTGTTGTTAGGTCTACTTTCATACTACCGTCACTAAATTTAATAGTTTGGTATTGTTTATCTCTAACAATTTTTCTAAGTGAATCAATGTTTTCTTTAAGCATCATTCCTTTGTCAGCTTTTTCTTGTAAATTTTGTCTAGACAATAACTGCATAACTGTATTAGCATTCACTGTTTTGCCTTCGTTAATACAACTTAAAATATGCTTTACCTGTTCATGTACTTGATCCCATGTTTTATAACTTGGATCTAGTGTTGTTCTCACATACATTGCCACAGCATATGTTGGGTCTGTTTGTTTTACTGCTTCGCATACTTGATTGATTGATACTTTGCGTTTAGATTCTCCAGCATGTATAGCGGCTTGCTGTTTCTTACGCATAGGATGTCCTTTCGGATGTATTCCTTTTTTGCGACCATCACCTTCGGGCATTCTTACTTTAGATCTTGTTTCGCCGACTCTATTTCTTGCTTTATCATAATCTACATCTGCCCAATACTCGTCGTCTACTTCTTTATCTGTTTTAGGATTAATAAGTCTTTGTAATGTATCATGTGTGCTATTGAACACATCTTGTATTTGATTTTCTGGACCGTCTACACCATTTACTAGGTCTTGTAGTGCGCCTGCAATGTTACCTTGTTTGATTGTAGCAACTGCTTTCATCATATCTCTTGTTCTAAACATTACTTGTGGATCAATACGCTTCAACTCTTTCATTGCACGTTTAATAATATCTTCAACACTTTCATTTGCTACATCTTCGTTAACTGCCGATGCCATTTCTTTACAATCACTGCATCTGCCATGTCCTTGATAAACATCCATAATAGGTGCGCCACAGCAATTACTTACCATGCCTTCTTCATTTTCGTCACCTGGGGAATATCCTTCTTCAATTCCAGGTTCGTGAAATGCACCACTTCTCATCGTACCACTTGCAACTAGTTTACCGTCTGCATTGTATACTTCATACGGTTCGCCGTCCATTTCGTCAGCATACTCGTCAACTATACGCATAGCATCTTCTAGTGTATAGTCGTAATATTCAAACTTTTGATCGCCGACATATACTATCATGCCTTCTTCTTCGCCTTCATTCATATCTTCCATTGCACTCTGCATAAGCAAACGTTTAAGGTCTTCTGGTGAATAGTTATCTTTGGGATCAATACCTCTAGTGCTTCCGCCTGGCATGCCGCCAATATTAGTAGTAGGTCTTGCTTTAGGACGTGGCATTGTTTTTGGTCTTGGCTTTGGACGTGGACTGCTTTTCGGAGCGCCTTCATCTATTTGCTTTACTTGGGCATATGCTGGTTGAATCATTGTCATATCTGCTTTTTTATCAGTTGCCATTACTTTGAATAATTCATTTACTGCACTGTATTTTTCTGGTTCAATACCTGCGAGATCCATGTCTTGTATAAGACCGCCTAAAATTTCAATTTGCTCGTCTGTAACTCCGCCTTTATATTTTTTAGCAGTTTTTGCAATATCCACAAGTGCCTCTAATGCATTTTTCTTAACTGTGTCTTGATCATAATCACCTTCCTTCATAAGCACACCTTGCCTTTGAAGTTTTGCTTTTTCACCTTTGCTGAGTGTTTTACCATCTCGTCTAACTGCTACGTTTTCAGATACACCATTTGTCAAAAACATATTTAGAACTTTAGGATCTACTCCTTTGCTTTTTGGATTAATAGGATCACCTCTTTTTGGCTGTCTTGGAGCCTTATATGGACGATCACCTTTCGCTCCAATATTCAGTTCATCTGCTTCTTTTTTAACTTCGTCACGTTCGTCTTTCATATTGCTATAATCGTTGTCGTGTTGTTGGAACTCGTCATATGACATATACATGTCTGTATCTTTATCGTAGTACGCACCTTCTTTTGGATCGTAATAGACAACTTTGCCACTCATCATAGTAAATGGTCCTTCTAATCCAGGCATCTCTGGGTATTTTTCTTTGTCCATTGGAGGCATAATCTTATAGCCTTCTTTTAAGTGTGGTGGTTTTAATATATTTTTAAATCTCATGTCCGTGTTCCTAATAGTGTTATTTACCTATTTTTTTACTCCAGTACTTAAACGTCCTGCTTGCTTTCGTGCTAGTCCTACATTTCTATTTAATTTAAGTATGTCTGGAAACTTAGCAAGATTAAACTCTGGTGGAGCATAATCAACAGTAGATTTTTTAGCTAGTGCCGCTCCGCCTTTGGGTCTTGGTTTTTTCGAGTTTTGTTTATCTTTGGATGTAACCTTAGTATCTGTTTTAGTATTTGTTTTAGTATCTATCTTAGGTAATATAACAGGTGTTGAAGTTGGATCAACTATTGCATCTGGTTGTGTTGTAACTGGTGATTGATCAGGTTTGGACTGATAACCCGGAGTGTCAGAGTCTTGATCTTTGAAACCATCTAGTCGTTTTTGACGAGCGATTTCAGCTTCGATGTTATCACCATCTCTTTTGATCATATCTATTTCATCTTTAGTATATTTTGTAAGATCCAATGGTGAAGTTGAATCTACATCCGGAGGAGTATCATCTTTACTTGTACCTGGTAAATCAAGTGCATCTGGTCTTGTGTTTGCATCTGGTCTACTAGTACCGGGTAGGTCAAGTGCATCTGGTCTTGTGTTTGCATCTGGTTTACTTGTACCTGGTAAGTCTAATGCATCTGGTCTGTTATTTTGGTCTGGTACAGGACTTGCTGTGTCTATAGTAACAGGAACTTCCTCGGCTTTACTTGGGTCTAGTTTACTGGGTTCTACAAACTTAATAGGATCATCAGGTGTAGCAGTAGTTATTGTGTCTAATTTAGGAGTATCACCTAGCTTAGGCTGTTCTGGAGGTGTAGGATCTACACTTGGAGGTTCATCGCTTGTTTGATCGCTACTTGTACCGGGTAGGTCAAGTGCATCTGGTCTTGTATTAGTAGTGCCAGTATTATCTGTTTCGTCTTCAGGTGAACCTGTGTCAAGGTCTATATTATCAGCATCTGCTTCAGCATCTGCTTCGGCATCTGCTTTTTCTTTATCATCTTTTGCTTTCTGTCTTCTAGCGTCTAGTTCAGCTTGTCCATCGCCTCTGCCACTGCCAGTTGTAGGTTCTGCATCTGTATCTGGAGCACTAGTACCTGGTAAGTCAAGTGCATCTGGTCTTGTGTTTGGAGCGTCCGGAGCACTAGTACCAGGCAGGTCAAGTGCATCTGGTCTACTTGAAGGTGCAGGAGGCGTAGTAGTATCAATGTTTAACGGATCTTGTTCATCAGACGGTGTATCAAACGTAGGAGGTGTTTGACTTGCCGGGGGAGTATCTGTACCTGGTGTGTCTGGAACTGCATCAAGTTCTGTATCACCACCACTTGGTTGTTGTGGAGGTTTAGTATCTACTTGCGGACTTACAGGTGCCGGAGGTGTAGTAGTATCTACTTGTGGTGGATTGTCATCTATAGAACCGTCATCGTTTATCATAGGTGCTTGTAATGGCCCTGGTGCAGTAGTATCTATTATACTGTCTGACCATGCATCCATTAATCTTTTATGATTTTGATGTCCTGTACTGCCCAAACTTCCGTCAGGTTTAATAGGCGCCCACATAGCTCCTAAAAATTTATATTGCTGTCCATCGACTGTAGCTATTGAACCTTTAGGAGGTTTACCATTTCTTGGAGCCTCTTCAGGCACAATATTTTCTTTTGTTTCATCTTGTATCTTTTTAACTTGGTCATTAGGATTTTGTTTGTAACTGTCAATACCATCTGGTAAAATTTCTGTATTAATACCTGGATAAGTTGTTTCTAAACTTTCTATCATAGCATTTACTGAGGCTGGATCCATATCTCCGTTTGCAATAGCAATTTTAGCATTAGCTATGATATGTGCCCTTGATAAACTATCACCAATATCAGTTGTTACAACTACAGGAGGTGCAATTTTCTCCTGTGGAGTATCTTCATCTCCGGTTAAATCGTCTGGTGTAATAGTTGTATCAATATCAACGCTATCAGCATCATCTTGTGCATCTGCATCTGGATCACTGCCGCCTGGAATATCAGTGTTAATTGAAATAAATTTGGGATTTGGTTTTGTTTCTTTTGGTTTAGTAACAATTACTACACCATCAGTTGTGTGTGTATCGCCATTTTGTTGATCCCACTGTGCTTGTGCATCAGATAAATTCTTTTTAATTTGATCTATAGTTCTTTGCGACATCATAGTTGAAGATCTAGCACCTGTAAAGTTGTATGGATCTCCTTCCATATCTTCACTTGGTCTTGGTCCAAATTCTGCTATTGTAGCTTCTTCGCCATTGGCTTCAACTTCGGCGTCCCATTCTTTTTGATCTGCTTGTAAATCTTGTCTAGCCCTAAACATTGCAGGACTGCCATCAATCAATGATTGTTGAGAGTTTATTTCTCGCTGATCATCTGGATCCATTGTTGGTCTAGCTTCAACATTATCTAACATGTCTGCAATTTCAGCAGGAACTTCGTCTTGGTTACGTCTGCTGTTAAACATTATTTGTTGTCTTGTCCAAGTTTGAGTACCTCTTTGTGGGTCACCAACAAACTTTATTGTTCCTGTTTGTATATACTCTTGTTGTTGTCTTTCATTTAGTTCACTCCAAACTGGAGCCTCAAGTTTACTTCTACCTGCTATTCTCACATCCATCTTGCGAACTTCTTCAAGTTCAGCCATAACTTTGTTGATACTACCTTTGTTATCGATACCTAACAATTCTGCTACTCTTCTTATCTCAGAATCATCTTTAAACGTTACTACTGCTATGTTTTCATCTGGATCAATGTCAACGTCAGATAATAGCTGTAGTAGCTCACGGCTTTTAGTATTTTTTTCTAATTGTTTTCTAGTATAAGTTTCGCCGTCAATTTCAACTCTGCCAGTTCTACTAAGTCTTCGTTGATCACTTTTACTAAGATCTTTCATTGTTTTGAGACCACGCTCGTCTACCATTTCTGCTAGTCTAAGTTTACCTTCACTGTCAGTAACATTTGTAATGAGTGTGTTTGGGTCCGTACCCATAACATCGATAAGTGCTTCAGTATCTTTGCTTCCGCCTACAAAGAATTGTCTTAATCTTGCTCTAGCGGCTTTTTGCATTCTATTACCACCGCCAATGGCATCAGCTGTAGTTCCGACTACTGTAGCTGTATGTCCAGCAATCCAGCCGTTCCAACCTGCGTTAACAACTCCTTCGCCGGGCTGTACAATATTACCAGCGGCGTCTCTAATACCTAAGTTTTGTACCCACTGTTCACCCATTTCACTTATTGCTTCAGTTCCTGGTGCGATAATAGCTTTAGCAAATGCATTCTTTAAGAAGTTTGCTTTAATAGGACCACCATATATAATTTTATTTTGTACAGTATCTAGTACGCCACCTACTGCGGCTACTGCATAGAATGCTCTATTAATGGCGCCGTGTGTGAGTTGCTCTCTAGCCATATTTGCGGCTCTAGCGTTAAGTTCTTCATCAGTACCACTAAAGTTTTCATCATTTGATAATTGTTGTTGTGCGGCTTCAAACATAACTTGATACTGTGGTTGTTGTTGTAATATACCTTTATCATATGCTGTATCGATACGTTTTTGTATTTCGCTAGCCGCGGCGCCGCCAGCTTCTAATGCATTTAATGCACCACTAGCGGCTAATCCGTATCCTCCGCCTGCGACCATTAAACCTATGTCTAGTATTTCACTGGGCAATTCACTAGCCATAATACCTAGTGCGCCTTCCCATCCGCCTGGAATACCTCCCATAAAGAGACTTCCAATATCACCAAAACTGTTTACTGCGCCTGCTGTTGCATCCATATTATCTCTAAACTGTTGGTCTGTTTTGCTTTCCAACCAGTTTTGTAAATCGTCTAATACAAATTCATCGTACTCTCTTTTGCCATCTACAATTTTACTAGTAGCCATTGTCTTTTTAAGTAACTTATTATTACCTAATGTATCTTCTGGATCAGAACTTACTATAGCAAATACATCATCGATTACTTTAGCACCGCCCTTGGTTATTGCACTAGCAGTTTCAACAGCACCTGCCGCAATTTGCCAACCTAAGTCTTCTAGTATATTATTTTCGTTATAAGGTTTAAGACCTTGTTTATCTGCGTCCCATATCAGTCCAGGTACTCTACCACCTTCAACCCATTTTTTATGTGCCGTAGCTATTTTAGGATTAATTCCTCCTGGACCGCCGATAGGCATCTCTACTTTATCGTACCAACCTGGAGGCTGTATCATTCTACCATTTGGGCCTTTTATTTGTGGAGGTGTTTGACCTGTCATTTGATATATCTCTGCAGGAGATATAAGCATAGTTCTACGGTCAGCGGCAGTTAAATCGCCTGGTGCTTCATTTATTATTTGTTCAAACAGATCATTAAGACGCATATTACATCTCTACTGGCATATCGTCGACTACTACCGGAGCTTCAGCAGGATAATCATTTACTTCTAGGTATTCCATATAGTGTTTTACTGCACCGATATAGTCACATGCTTTTGTAATCTTAGCTTGCACCCAAGGTTCTAAATTTTCTGTGTCTTGGATCATGCCGTGTAATTCAATGCTATACTTGCTAAGTTTGTACAGTTGACTTTTTGCCATCCATCCATCTTCGTCAGTTGCATCAAGTACACCTTCCATTAATTCACTAGTGTATACTACTGGAGTTGTTCCTTCTGTAAGCTCTGGCTTATGTTTTTTCATCCAAAGTTTTGCTAAGTCATAGTCTTCAAACAATTTGCGTTCAACCCCATTGACGTCTAAAACTTTGTACTGCTCGCCTTCTTTAACAAGTTTAGGCTTGTTAGGAGCAGTTCTTTTTGTTGCGATTTTTTCTAATCTCATGGTTTTCTCCGGATCATTTTGCTGTATACTGGATCTACAGGTTTATTGGCGCCTTCTAGTCCTACTGCTTTTTTTGCGGCTTTGTGATGTGCTTTACCTTTTTTACCTGTAAAAATTGGCATAGCAACTGCACCTATTCCGCCAGCAGTAGTTTCCTGTATGATCTCATGTACCTTCATATAGTTATTTATGCGTATCTTTATTTTTGACTTTTGCCAATTTCATGTGCTAACTGTCCGTCATGCCTACGCTGTTCTTCTTGATTGTAACTTTTTTCAATCCATTGGAAATCTTTATCATATACTGTTGTATCATGTCTAAGCAAAGCACTGTTAAATGGAGTAGGCCATACCACACTTAATGCTAGCCAATCTGTTCTACTGTAAATACTCATTCGACTCCAAAGCCAATGTGCTATAGGAATTTCAGGATCAACTAAAAAATCACTTAATAGATGTTTATCCTCTGTGGCTATTTTACGATATTGTTCGTCTATGTTTATTAAAAAATTTTGCATTAGATCAGGTTTACCCACAAAACATAGGTCTCCCATAAACGGAAGACCGTTGCGTATTCTAAGCCAAGGTGTAAAAATACAATCAGAGAATACAGGATTGCGTAGCATATTGTGTGTTATGTTAAGCCAATGATTTTCAGCCATTGGATTTAAAAAACAATCAGTTCTCGTTTTAATAACAACATCATATTTGTCTTTAAATGGTTCAAATGTTTTCGCTACTTTAGCACTACTCAAATACATACCAGGAAAGTTATAAGCAAATTGATCAATTTCATCTCCGTAATAACATATGAGGTGTTTGCAATAGTCATTGACTAAGTGCCAATCATTTGCTTCTCTATTTGCTGTTTTTATTAAATGTCTGTTATGATGAAATGCTGTATTGTAACTGCTAAGTTCTACTGCTTTTGCAGTGGGCCATAGTGTGTGTATTTGATCTACAAGATCTTCGGGTTGATCTTCTTCCCACAAATTAAAAAAGTAATCAACTGTTAGTCCTCTAAACTCTTTAGGAAAGATTCTATTATTCCACCATTCAGCACTTTGTTTTATGTAACGAGCTTGCCCGCCCATAAGAATAGCAATTCTCATTCGCCATCTCCGTCATCTTTAAAGTCTTTGTATGCGCCATCATCAACACGTTTTTCAGTATCGTCTTTGAATACAGCCGCCGCAACGAATCCCATTGCCGCTAACATAGGCACAACGTAAACCATCTTATTAGTAGTATACGCTATTATGTACGATGGTGCAAGAACTATTAATGCTTGTACAAGAGGTTTTTTGAGTCTATGGAATACTGACATTATAGTAGTATTTATTTATTTTTGTTTTTACCACGCCGCATATTAAGTTGCCATTGCGCCATGCGTCTCTTTTCACCTGAACTGTTTTTAGCAATCTTCTCCAGTTGTGATAGTGTTGCACCTTTGGGTATGCCTACACGTTTGCTAAGTCCTTTACGTCCTGGCTTTTTACCGTCTGCAAAGTTCTCATCTAAACTTTTGAGCAGTTCATCTTTGCTTGCACTAAAGTTACCAGCTTTCCATTGAGCTCTTAATGCGTTAAGTGTTTGTCCAATTTTAGGTCCACGCTCATGTCCTAGTTTAAGTAGGTCATTGCCACCTACAGGAAACTCAGGTGCTTTGAAAGATTTTATATGTGCAATCATATCGTCTTGGTTATTGTATCTAGCAAGTGCATCTAATTGTGTTCTGTCAAAGCCGTCTACCATCATATTGGTATACCATTCTTTATCATGTGTTTGACCTTTTTGACTTATAAGAAAACCCAGCTTGCCTTTTTCTTCGTTGCTCATTTTCCAACGTACACCAATTGATTCATCGTCTGTAATTCTTGCTAGGTTAATAATTGGATCTCCGCCGTCCATTATATCTTGCGATGGTTTAACATCTAAACCAATTGCGGCAAGTACACCAGTCTTTTGCATTGCACCTAGTATTTGATTTATGTTTGAACCACTGAGTATTTTACCCATTTCCATCCATACACGTTCAACACTGAGTTGTTTTAGTCCGTCTGTGTTACTTGCTATAGCTTGCATAGTTTCTCTGTCAAATGTAGGTGTATCCAATCTACCTTGGAACCTAAAGTAACGTAGTGTACGCAAGTAATCTTCTTTAATACGTTCTTCTGGATCTCCAACAAAGCGTGTAACTTTGTCTTGTAGGTCATCCATACCACCATGGTAGTCATACAAGTTACCTTCAAAGTCCATGCTCATAGCATTGTATGTTAGGTCTCTGCGTTTAGCATCTTCTTCCCAACTGCGAACAAATTCAACTTCAGCACGTCTACCATCTGTTTCAACATCTGCTCTTAGTGTTGTAACTTCAAACTCTTCGCCATTTATTATTGCAGTTATAGTACCA
>Ga0181402_1000270_pt1 | contig 19323 bp, 25 predicted proteins | sample 25SPOviralmetaG_FD_130131 | JGI IMG/M metagenome (GOLD analysis project Ga0181402, IMG submission 130131) | Marine viral communities from the oligotrophic San Pedro Time Series (SPOT) site, San Pedro Channel, CA, USA - 25 SPOT_SRF_2011-08-17 | ecosystem: Environmental > Aquatic > Marine > Strait...
AGAAAGTAATTGTTCGTACCCTCCAATATGTTGACTACCTATAAAAACTTGTGGAGCAGTTCTTGGTGCTGGCAATCCTTTTTCTTCAAAAAGTGCCATAAGTTCACTTGGCTGAATATCAGTACCAAGTGTAAATGTTTTGTATTCGACATTCATTTTATCAAATACAGCCTTTGCCTTTACGCATGAAGGACAATGCGGCTTGCTATAAATTACTACTTCTTGCATTATAGACTAAATCCTTTCAGTGAATCCTTGTCTACATCCTGCTTGATGCCGCCAATAATATATGACTCTACTTCAGTCTCTTGTGGAGCCACTTGTAATCCTGACGAACTCAACCAATGTTGTGTCCAAGGTAGTGGGTTTGTATTAATTGGTCTATCAAACAATGTTTTATATCCAAGTGCTTTTAGTCTTTTGTTTGCGATCCATTCTACATAGTGATGCAACAGTTCTTCATTCAAACCAATTATTGCACCATCTTTAAATAGATAGTTCGCCCAAGCCTTTTCTTCGTTAACACATTCTTGCCACATAGCCAATACTTCTTCTTCACACTCTTTAGCAACACTTTGCATTTCTGGATCATCATTACCTTTCAACCAATGCTTTAATACATGAGTTGATAAATTAAGATGTGTTGCTTCATCACGTGCAATTAAACTAATAATTTTTGCTGAACCTTCCATTACTTTAGATTCTGCAAATGCAAATGTACATGCAAAGGAAACATAAAAACGTAGTCCTTCTAATATATTTACATTCATCATAGCAAGGAACATCTTCTTTTTGACATCACGTAACGAACCTTCGCCTTTATGGAACCAAAGATCAGCCGCTTCAGTAAATGCATCATAGTTCTTTGTTACTGCTGTTGCTCTTTTTAAAATTTCTTTATCGTCTAAGATAGTATCAAATACTTCACTTGGATCTGGATACACATTTTTCATTATGTGTGTATATGAACGTGAATGAATTGTTTCAAAGAAGTCCCAAGTAACAATACAACCTTCTAGTTCTGGCAAAGATACATATGGCAGAAAAGCTAGACTAGGTCCACGTCCTTGTACACTATCTAATAATGTTTGATACTTTAAATTACTTGTAAAGATATGCTTTTGCTCTGGACGGAACAATTGATAGTCTGCTCTATCCTTTTGTAAAGAAACTTCTTCAGCTCTCCAAAAGTAACCTAACATAGTTTGATTAAGTTTATCAAACTCGGGAAATTTAAACACATCATATCTTTGTGTGTTTTGATCTGGTCCAAAGAACATAGTGCTCTTTGTAAAGTCTACTTTTTCTTGATTAAATACTGTCTTAGCCATTTTTTTTCTCTATATCCTCTTTATCTAAATGTATTATAACATTGTATAAGTGCAAAGTCAACCTTTATATTGCACATGCCTCACAATGTTCATCATACTCTTCATCTGTACCTGCAAACTCATCTCTAGCTACAGGCTGTTTTACTTCCTCTACCACATCACCATCTGTTTTATAATCATATGTGTTTTGATAATAAGAAGTTTTCCATCCATACTTATACGTGTTTAGCAAATCACCTATCATTACACTCATTGGCACTTCGTTGTTTTCAAAGTGTGTTGGATTGTAACTCCAGTTGCCACTTATAGCTTGATCAAAGAACTTTTGCATCATTGCTACAATGTTAATATATCCTTCGTTGCTAGGCATATCCCATAGCAAAGTATAATATTGTTTTAACGATTGGTACTGCGGAACAACCTGCTTAAGAGGCCCTTTTTTGGACTTCTTAACGGACAAGTAACCTCTAGGTGGTTCGATTCCGTTTGTTGCGTTCGACACAACGGAACTGCTCTCTGAAGGCATTTGTGCGGACAATGTGCTGTGCCGTAAACCGTGCTGTCGTATGTCATTGCGTAAAGAATCCCAATCATATTTTAACTTAAAGTCTCCTAGCTCATCAACTTCTTTTTTGTAAGTATCGATCGGCAGTATGCCATCACTATATTTAGTTTGTGCAAAGTAGTCACATGCTCCTCTTTCTTTTGCAAGTTTATTAGATGCTTTTAACAAATAATATTGGAATGCTTCTGATAGATCATGTACTTTCTTCCAAGCTCTTTTATGGCTATATGATAATTGATGTCTTGCAAGATAATGTGCAAGCCCAATATATCCTATACCTAAACTACGTCTAGCCTTTGTGCTAATTTCTGCCGCTTGGATCGGGTATCTTTGGTAATCAATTATTTCTTCTAATGCTCTAACTGCTAGTTCGCATAGTTCTTCTAAGTCATCTAGTTCTTTAAGTGTACCAACATTAATTGCACTAAGGATACATAAAGCAATTTCACCTTCTTTATCGTCAATATGGTTTAGTGGCTTGGTTGGTAGAGTAATTTCTTGACACAAGTTACTCATGTACACTTTGTCTTTGAATGAACTGTGTGTATTACAGTGATCAACGTTCATTATGTATATACGTCCTGTTTCAGCACGTTCTTTAATTAATGCTGAAAACAGTTCCATAGCGGGAATAGAACGCTTCTTGATTGAAGTAGCTCTTTCATATTTTTCATAAAGTTCTTTAAACTCATCAGGATCACCAAAGTATGCTTCGTATAACCCTGGCACATCATGTGGCGAGAAAAGGCTTATGTTGCCGCTGGTTAACAGCCTTTCATACATAGTTTTATTAAGTTGAATAGAATAATCTAATTTACGTACACGATTGTCTTCTGTGCCTTTGTTGTTTTTCAGTACAAGGATGTCTTCAATCTCTTGATGCCAAAAAGGAAAATGTGTTGTAGCACTTCCGCCACGTACACCATTTTGTGTACAACAACGTACTGTTGCTTCAAACTTTTTAAGGAAAGGAACTACGCCTGTGTGTGCAACTTCTCCTCCTCGGATTTTGCTGTTGACTCCTCTGATACGTCCTGCGTTAATACCGATACCAGCTCTTTGAGCTGTGTATCTACCGATGGACATGTCTGACGCAAAGATCGAATCGAGCGTGTCGTCACTGTCAACAAGCACACAAGAGGCAAACTGCCTAACTGGAGTACGCACTCCGGCCATGACCGGCGTTGGGATATTGATTTTAAAAAGTGAGGTCGAGTCATAGTATCTCCTTACATAATGTAACCTATCTTCTTTTGGATAGTTGGCAAAGAGTGTTGCCGCAATCATCATGTACATGTGTTGTGGAGTTTCAAATAACTCTCCGCTTGATCTATCTTGGACAAGATATTTGTCCACTACCTGACGCAGACCTGCGTAGGTAAAGTTCTCATCACGCTTGTGATGGATATATGAATCTAGTTTTTGTAATTCATCATCGTTATAAGATTCTAATATTGCACTATCATAAACACTACGATCAATATTTTTCTTAATCATTTCTTTTAAAGTAATTTTTTCGAAGCCACCGTAAACATCTTTATAGACTCCATACAGTAATAGTCTTGCCGCCGCATATTGATAATTAGGTTGTTCTAGTGTAATTAGATCATTTGCTGATCTAACTATTAGATCTTGTATTTCTCTAGATTTCATTCCCTCTGCAAACTGGATGCCTGCGTTCATTTGTATTAAACTACTACTAACTCCTGCAAGCCCTTCGCATGCAAAGTTAACAACTTTATGTATTTTTTGGATATCTAACGGAACCAGTGTTCCATCTCTTTTAAGAATATTTAGGTTTTGCTTCATCTTACTTCACTTCCTTTATTTAAAAAATATTTAGTGTAACGGAGGCAGTTGAATCACCTTTTGTGATACAATGCCTTCTGGTATTAAATTGCTTGTGAATACTTCGTTGTTGTATCCTAAAACAATACTTCCGTCCAAATACACTAGGTACATGTTAACGTCTTTGTTTATGTCCTTACTGATATGTATCTCCACTTTGGCCTTACTAAAACGATCTGTTAACTGTAAAGTATAGGCGTATAATAGTGCAATTTCATACTCAGTAAATGAGCTGTTCTCGATTAAGTGCCAAGGTTCTGCCACACTATTTGGATCCCATGCGTTCGTCTTTCGTGAACTACGTGGTAAGTCCTTAACAAACTTGCTTAAAAGCTCAAAAGGTTGAGCTGAAGATTCAAGTTCATCTCTTAAATCTTTCCAGACTTTTACTTTGTCTTCAAATTTTAATTCATACATTAACTTCGAACTTTGATTTTGTAGTTGAATTCACCTTGATCATTTATTATAGAGTTTAACATAGAAACCACTATCGTGTCAACCCCTGATTGTCCATCTGCGTTAATTGTAGCGGCAGTAAAGGTCAATGCGGTTTCGTAGTTGCTATCACCCTGATATGTATGGTCGTCTACAAAATTTAAAGTATTGGTTCCTACATCTAGCATAAATTCCATTGTGCCGCTTCTTTGAGCGTTAGCAACAGAACTACTATATGTATAATCAATATTGTATGTCCGACTGTAGTCACCTGGAAGTCTAAAGAAGTAAGTGGACGATGATGCCTCTTGGACTTCTAGACTGTTAAGGCCGCCAAGTGTAGCGTTTACTTTGCCTTTTATTTCAGATACGTATTTGTATGTTGAAATATATGTTTGATTGTAACCTAAGTCGGCTGTTCTAGCAAAATAATCTTCTACACTAGAATTACCTGGCTTGTTAAAATCAATCACACTATATTGTGCATTACCTTCGTTACCTCCAACGTTACCCACACTCTCAAAGTTATTGTGTGAACTAATATTGTTTGTACCTTGTGTAATAACAATAGCTTCTTTGTCAATGTCACTAAATGAACTTTGACTTATTTTATTTTTACATGGTGCTGTTGATTGTCCTTGAGCGCCTAATGATGTTCCTTCACCAAACATCACACCGTTTCCTAAATTTTGAAAGTAACAGCAATGCCAATGGTTATTATAAATGTCGTCATCACTAGCAATACCTACACTCAATCCGTTAAACATAATATGATCGAACTTATTCTGTTGTGTTCCTACTAATGAACTTAATGATTCTAATTCAATACCTGCATTTGCTGTAGTGACTGCTGTTCCTGTTGTCCATGGACCTGTAATTTTAATTTCTTTGAAATGACTGTTTTTACAACTTTGCAATCTAATAGCTGGCTTCGCAGTTGATATTGTTTGTATAGTAATACCTTCTAAATGAATATTACTTGCTTGGTTCAATGTTGTGCTTGAACTGTCGTTAGCATAATTATTTGGTGTACTTGAACTGTTTACTGTTTGAAATACAGTATCATTGTCAGTCATGCTGAAAATTGTTTTTTCCATACCGGCACCAAATATTGTACAATAAGGTGGTAGGTAAATAGTATCGGTAACAATATATTTCCCTGCAGGAATATATAATCTAACTCTACTTTGTTCAGTTCCCTTAGTTGAATTGTTTATGTATAATTGATCAATAGCTCTTTGTATTGCAACAGTTTCGTCTGTAACTCCATCACCTGTTGCACCAAATGATCTTATGTTTACAATTTCATCTAATCTTTCTTGTAATGTTCTTGTAATTGGAGAAGTTGCACTTGTACCTGTTTGTACAGTAACGCCATCTAAATATGTATATGAATCTGCAAGTGAAAATAAATTATCATGCTCTGTAATTATTTTTGTGTTACCAACTGCTGGCGAACCTTCTGCAACACTGCCGTTACCTATATATAATGCACGATTATCTACTGCCCAGCCAAATTCACCTCCAGCTAACTGCGGAATACCACTTGTGCCTTTACCACGTCTAACTTGGATTCTTGAAATTTGTACAACTGCCATTATTTGCTCCTCATATAGTATATTTATCCATGTTTGTCGTAATACTGATATACTCTATCCCACCATTTTTGTTCCCACTTGTCGAACTCGTCTGGCCATAGATCAAACTGTTGATATTGCAAGTCTCTTGAACACATAAACACATGTCCTTCGCGTATATTGGTGCCAAATACTTCGTTATGAGCGAGAGCATAGGCTGTGAGCTGTAAGTAATAGTCCTCAACCCATTCTGCTTTCTTAGGCTTGTTTGTTTGCTTAAAGTCCATGATAGCTGGATTATTATCGTATGTTCCTACAAGGTCAGTAGTACCTGCATATATCTTAGGATGGAATAGATTTACTTCACAACCCCATATTTCTGTTACATGACTCTCTAGCACGTTCTCTCTAATTTGACTAGCCATTTTATGTGCTTGTTGAGCATATGGATTAGAACCAGCTGTAGGCCAATTAGGATATTCTGCTATATAATCTTCCAAATACTTGTGCATACGTGTACCAACACTGGCCGCTTCAGTAACAATTTCTTGTGCTTTTTGTTCGCCTACTCGCTTACGCCAAGCAATTAAATGGGTCTTATCTTTCGTTTTATCAAGGATAGTAGTAACACTTGCGACAGCATTTCCATCTGGACATGCGTATAAACGCTTGCCATCTACTTGCCTACGCTTAATTTCTTTGTAATCGTACTTCGTTGTAATTAAACTCATTAATTCTCCTAGTGTGTATTACCTGTTGGAATGTGATGTCTGTTACACATAGTAACAAATACCACAAACAGTGGGTCGTTCTTTTGCTCAGGATCTATGCCTTGTTGGTCTATCCATTTGTCTTGTAATTCGAAAGCATCTATTTCTAATGCTTGTTTACAATCAGCACGTTCGTACTCACCATCATAGTATTGAACAAAGTGAACTAGTTCATGTACCAACACCACCTCACGGAAATGATCTTCAACCATGTGTTGTGTAACTTTATTTGATATAACAATAATGTTTAGGTCGTGATCATAATAACCTGCTATGTTACAGTCATCGTGTCGCTCTACATCAGGATATATAGTTTCACAGACTTCTATTGGATCTTTACGCATTACCTGCGGATAAGGATCACCGTGATATTCAAATCTACTGTTGTCTACTATCCATTGCACCATTGACTCTACTGTATGGTTTCCGTGTGATGCATTAACAGGATGACAAAACCCTAAGGCTAATACTAATGTAATGAAAAAAGTTTTAAACATCTTCATAATACACTGCCTCTAATCTTATAGGATTATTACCTGTTGCATGACCTGCTACTCTTGTTGAACAGTTTCCGCCTATACCTTTTAATAATGCTCTTTCTAATTTTGCCTGTTCATATGTAAGTTGATGGTTTGCCTTTCTTACAAGAGCATTTGTTGCTTCATCGTCTTTACGTGTTTGTAATGCTATTATACCTTGACCAATAGCTGGAAGGATAGGCAAACGTTCGTAATCTCTTTTAATATCTAATGCATCAAGTCCTGCTTCTGCAAGCACTATCGCATCATATTCTCCAGCATCTAGTTTTGCAAGTCTTGTATCAATGTTACCTCTAATAGGTTTTATTTCTACATTTTGATTAGCATATAACTCTTCTAATTGTGCTTTACGTCTTGGACTACTTGTTCCTAACACAAAGCCGTCAAATACTTTACCTATCAATACATCATAAGGTCTATTGCGTTCTAATACTGCACAGATATGTAAGTCAGGATGTTCTACATCTCCTGGCATATCTTTTAAACTATGTACGCCGACATCAATAATTCCATATTTCAAACTGTATTCAATAGCATTGCAGAATACACCTTTGCCGCCTATTTCATGTATAGGAGTATCTGGATTAAGATCTCCGTCTGTTTGTATAATTTCTATAGTACCTTTGCCTATTGCTTTGATTGCTTTATCAGCATATGATAATGCTAACTTACTTCCTCTTACACCTATTCGCATTTTAATTCCACTTCACTAATGGGGGTAACGACATTAGGATAGCATCCATGTTCCCGCCTGTTTTGAAGCCAAACTTAGTACCACGATCGTACATAAGATTAAATTCTACATACCTACCTCGTTTGACTAGCTGTATTTGTTTATCTTCTTCTGTATAATCTAAGTCCATTGTTGAAACGACTGTAGTTTCTAATAAGTCTTTAAACTTAGTTCCAACATTTTTTACAAAATCAAAGTTCATGTCCTTTGGTGAATAGTATTCAAAGAACAAACCTCCAACGCCTCTTGTTTCTTTTCTATGAGGAAGATAAAAGTAATCGTCACAAGCATCTTTAAACTTTGGATAATATGATGTATCATATTTGTCACACATCTTTTTTAATTCTGCATGATAAGTTTCTTTGTCAAAAGGTAAACACGGAGTAAAGTCCATACCACCTCCATACCATTCTATTCCTGTCTTCAAATACCTTGTGTTAAAATGCATTGCAGGCACTTTAGGATTACGTGGATGTAACACTACACTTATACCAGTTGCTTGATAGTCTAGTTTGTGTTCTGTGCCGGGAATTTCTTTTGCAAACTTAGGATCAAACTCTCCAGTTACTTTACTAAAATTTACTGTGCCTTTTTCAAATACATTTCCATAGATTGTTTTATGTGATTGCTCCCAACCTTTCCTTGTAAGAGGTTTATGAGTTGTCATAGGACTATCTAATTTTTCAATTGTATTGCAGATGTCTTGTTGTAATTGTTGAAACCACTCACTAGATATATCAAATAAACTTTTCATCCAATCATCCAATTGTATACTGCTCGCATTGCAAGTAACATATACATTAACTCCATACATGCTCTTGGAATGTCTTTGTCTTTTACTGCAAAGTAAATCCACATAGAACAACTAACACAAGCCATACCCCAACCTATTGCTTGTGTATCTGTGTTAGCATCTGATAATATATAAGCGGCTAGTATGGCTATCATAAAACCTAACCATCTGCCTTTATCTAATTTTTGATAGAATCTAATTTTCATGAAACGTCAAAGTCCCAAACTAGACAGCGTCTATTGTCTTCGGTTGGGTATGCACCATGCCAAACTCTATCGTCCATTACGACTACTCTACCTGGAGTAGGATGAAACTTATGATCATAGGTATAACCATATTGATTTTGCATAACAGTATACATACAACCGTTAAATTGATTTGTTTTAGAAGGAGTAATATGGTCAAAGAGCATTACACTTGATGCAAATCTTCTATTGCTCTGAGCTATTCTATCTGTTGAATGAAAGTGTCCAGCCTGCCAACCACCTGGAAAATAATTTATAGTCCACGCTTTTGATTCTTGTCCTTCAGTGCGTTCTGAAATTTGTGTAATAGGAAGGTCAACTTGTTTAAAACAATCAAGTAACCAATTTTTATATTCTAATCTCTGCTTATCCCACTCGTCGTTCTCTAATGGTTTTTGAATACCATTTACTGTGCATGTGCCTTTTGAGATATCAGCTGTAGTAAAGTCAAATAGATCTTCTAAATCTTTGTAGTGTGGGTAAATTGCACTGACGATCCAATGTTGATTTTGTACTAGATATAGATCAATACCATTTACTTTTTTAAGTAAACTCATTTCAAACTCCTAATGTCTGTATATTATATACTATTTAGACTTGGAAGTCAAGTGTTTATTTGAGTGCGTTTTTTGTAGCTCTATCTGCCATGCTGTCAATACTTTTGTCATCGTCTGGCTGATCCATTTGAGGAGCTTCGCCGCCGGCAAGTACAACGCCGTCTTCGTCAAAGTTATTAACTAAATTTTGTAAACGTTGATCAGCATTATAGGCAACAACAAAGCTCTCTCTGTCGTAATGTTCTTTTTCTGAGTTTGATAGATAATTGTTTAGTTCGTCCCAACTAATTTTAGTTGCGCCTTGCTGTGCTTTTAAGTGAAGTATTTGTGAGAGGCTATCTGAAACAGTTATGGTTTCAGCTAATCCTTTTTTTTTGAGTCTGCTAAAAGCAAACCTAAACGCTTTGAAAGCTCTATACTCTCTCGCTTCCCTCGATCATCTTCTTCATCACCGCCTGCGGATGCATCTGCTGTTGCAAATTCATCATCCATATCGCCTTCTGGGGCATCTGCTTCTGCATCTGCGTCTACTGTTGGTTCCATTTCTGGATCCTCTGCAGGTACTTCGTCGCCCATTGTGTCAGGTGCACCTTCGCCTGTTAAAATAGCTACGCCACTTGTAAGGGAATCACGTGTGCTTTCCAATGTTGTGAATAAAGAGCCTAGTGCAGGTTTTACTGTGCCAATAAATGTTTCACTCTGCTCAACGCCCATTTCGTCTCTGATCTTATCGCCTAATTCTAACATACTTTCTGTTTGCATTTCTGCTGTGTCTTCCATCCAGCCTGTAATTCTATCGACCATATCCTTTGCGGCCATTACTAATGTTGCTTGTTCTTCTGCGCCTTCTTTTACAACGCCTTCGGTTTTCTTAGCAATAGCTTTTTGTAAGCCTGCTGGTAATTTCTTTTGTTTTGCAGATAAGCCTTTTGAATCATCTTTTTTATCATCGCCTTTGCCTGCGTCCTTAGCCGCTTTTTTCATCGGCTCTTTTTTGTCGCCATCTTTATCTAAATCTAAAAAGTCTGGCTTTGCTTCTGCTACTTCACGCTCTGCGATTGCTGTATTCAGAAGTTCAAGGAACAATTTATTCTTCTGGTACGTTTCGCTAGTATGAACTGCATCAAAACTTTCGTTTGTTTCAACTTGTGATAAAGTTGTTCTAAGTTTGTTGCGAGCATCTAATAGTTGCTCGGTAGTAAACTTATCTGTGTTGATAGTTTTACCATATTTTTTAGCCAAGTTCTCGTTAAGTGATTTCACTGTAACTGGCTTTGAAAATTCTCTAATATGCATAGTATTGTTCCTTTGTCATTATGTATTTATTTATCAAAGATATAACTTTCTATCTGTGCAAGTGAGGACCATGCTTTGTCTGTTGCTATGTCAAATTTTGTCTCAGATGCTTGAATTCTTATGCTATCTTTACTTACCTCTATTGTTCTCTTTGCAAACAGTGCGTCCATATAATGTTTACACACCTTGTTATCTAACACAATAATATCCTTAATATCATTACTATTACCGCTTTCTGCCACTATTTTTGCTATAGCAAGTGCCGCAGTTTTAGTAAATGTAGTTACTACGTGCTTATTAGTACTTATGTCAAAGATACGATAACCATTCTTATGTTTACGTATAACTATGTTCTTAACACGTATACTATTACCTTTTTGATAGGGAATAGGTACTTGGGCAAGCCCGTGTACCACAATTTCTTCTAGTTCTTTCGCTAATTGTTTGTCAAAACTCATTCGCAACGACCATTACAGTTCCATCTTGTATTAGTTTACTTACTAATGCTTTACGTATCAGACCCTCAATTACGAATCTGTCTCTTTCTGAATAACTGTCTAATGATCTAAGATCGTTACATCTTTTCAATACTGCCCGTTCTTCGTTTGTGCATTGAATGGTAAAATCTTGTATGAGTTCGTTTATTTTCATTTCATACTAGCAATCTGCTTCTTTAAAGCAGTTGAATCTGCTTTGAATTGCTTTGTAATAGCTTTTAATTGTGCTTGTTTTGTTTGCTTCTGTTTTTGCATTACTGCTGGATTATCTCCACCTATAATGCCTCCTCCATCGTCTCCTGCTAAATTCTGTGCAACATTATTTGCAACCTTTTTACCAGCTTGAGCAGTTTTGGCTAATCCTTGTTGTGCAAGTTGTGTACCTTGTTTTGCTATATCTTTGCCTACGTTAAGAGCACCTTTGCCTAATGCTTTAGCTCCTTGGACAGCAAGTTTGCCTCCTGTCTTAAGAGCCGCTTGTCCTAATTTAGCGCCAACTCTACCAGCAGTTGCTAATCCAGTTCCTATCACTTTGGCTCCGGCAATAGCTGGTGCAAGAACTGCAGGCAACACTTCGTCTATTTGTTCTTCTGTAAGATGAGGATATTTTTCTCTCAAAAATTTTCTAGCAACATCTTCTTCGTTAATTTTAAATTCGTGTAAACGCATTCTGAATTTCCTAGTTACGCCTTGAGCAACGATATAATACGTTGCACATTAGAACCTTTTTGCAGTGCATTATTGATTGCTTTGGCCAAAGGAGCCATTGCTTTTCTTTCATTTGGTTTTAGTACTTCACCTGCGGCCGCTTTTTGTAGTGCTTGAGAAGTAATTGCGGCTTGATTACCTCCAGTTACATTCTGTAACCTTCTGACAGCCATTGTTGTTTTTTTGCCATCTACTGCTGGCTCTCCACTATCAATTTCTTTGCCTGCCGCATCTAATGCTTTACCTGCAACATCTAATGTTTGGCCTGCAACCTTCTTAACATTTTTATATCCTTTGCCAACATCTTTACCAACTTGTTTTGCAACCTGTCCAGTTTTAGTAGCAACTTGTTTTGCAACTTGTCCAGTTTTCTTAGCCGCCGCTTTGCCTCCTGCCACAGCCGCTTGAGCACCTTTTTTAACAATTGGAGCGGCAGTCTTAACTGCTTTCTTGCCTGTTGCTACGGCCGCCTTGCCAGCTTGTTTAGTTAGATTGCCTAAAGTTTTTACAGCGCCGCCAAAGTTAGGTGCTTCATTTAGTGCATAATCAATCTGAGCATCAGTAGCTGTTGGAAACATTTCCTTGAGTTGTTTTTTGTGAATCTCTTCTTTGAGATTTTTTACTTCATTTAGTTTCATTTCATTCTCCTGCGTTTAGCTGTGCTTCTGCGTGTTGGTTTCATCCTAGTTTTATTTAACCTAGCAATTCTTTGTGATTGAGCTCCCATACGTTTTTGGAACTTTGATTTGATTCCAATAATTGGTGATTTCCTAGCTCTAGTTTTTTTCATTGTTAACTTTGCTTTCACGTTAATTGGAGCATTACATGTTGAGGCTTTAGCAACAATACGTCCTTTACGTGATCCGCTTGTACATCTAAACTTTCTTACAACTTTACCTTTACTTCTACCGTAAGTTGTAGTTGCCGCTTCTGTTATGATATCAGCTATAATCATCTTTTTCTCTTGTTCAATCTTCTTAATGCAATTGAAGCTGGATTTGTACGTTTTGTACGTCTAGCCTTACGTGCCATTCTAGCACCAAGTCTAGCTCTTGTACGCTTCATTGATAATTTCTTTTTGATATTAGGTGATGCAAAACATTGTGCCATGTTAGCCACAATACGTCCTTTACGCAATCCGCTTGCACAACGATACTTTCTAACTAATTTTTTACCTCGTCTACCCCATATTTGCTTTTCGCTTAGGTCAGACGATACGATCTCTGTTATTAACATAACAGTATTTATATAAGATTGTTATGAAAAATTAATTAAAAGGACTACGATAGTACTTAAAAGACCTGCAACAATAGTGCCTGTTGCTCCGATGATCACTTTAGTTAATGACTTATTGCCGTGTGTGATATCTGCATGAATATGCTCAACTTTAGCTTCAATTTTATCTAAACGTGTTTCAAGATTGATATATCTTTGTTCGCACATATCAACATGTGCTTCTAAATTTTCACGTTCTAAACTAGTGGCTTTAGTTTTTGCCATATTACATTCTCCATTATAACCCTTGCTCAAAGGGTATTAGTAAACTCTAAGTTGGCCTAATTTGTGCTGTCTGCCTTGAATATAATATTACGTGCCTGTGGTGTTGTTCTAAACACATTATTATTTATCTGAATTGTTTCATTTAGTTGGCCTATAACAGGCACTAAATTAAAATCTTCTTCAAGGGCTTCATTAGTTGGAAAGTATTGATACTCGTCTGTTTTACACTCAACTTCCCATACCCTATGCTTACCAGTATAGTCAGTACCAAAGCCTAACTTATTAAACTCTGCGGCTGAATAGTCTGTAGCAACAGGTGCTTCACAGTATATATTTGTCCTAAGCATCATAGTCTGTACAAATGTCATCCAGTTAGCCTGCTGGCCAATAGCAGTTTTATCTGAGCTGTTGTTTCTACGTTGCTTTGTTTCGCTGATATCAATCAATGAATATACTTTCATATAACTACTTATCGGTCATAAAAAAAGGGTGCCGTAAAAACGACACCCTTTATATTAAGTTTTAAACTAACTTTTTACTTTATTATACTGCGTCAATAAAGTCAGCTAGTAATGAACTAGTTACACCAGTTGAACCTGTTCCAAAGTTTGAACCAGCTGTAAATGCTGATGTACCTTGAATTGCAACTTGTACTGCATCAGTAGTTCCACTTGTAAAAATCCCTGATTCTGTAAGTGGTGCTACACCTGCGATTGTGTGAGGTCCGTCAGTTGTGTTATCTGTTCCGTCACCTGATGTTAAGTAATCGATCGCCGCTTTAAGCTCTGCTGATGTCATGTTACTTTTTGCTAAGTTAATGATTCTAGTTCTTGGTCCTAAACCATTTGATGTTCCAGCTAATCCGCCGGCACCTTGTGCTTGTCCTGCCATTTTATTCTCCTATTTTCTCTAATGACCAATTCCGCTACTCTGCGAAGTTGTTATAAGTATTTACCTTTTAGTGAAAAAATAGCCTATTTACGGCTGTTTTGGGCCCGATTTTCTAATGCTCTTAGTGCATTTACAAATCCTGTACCACCTTTTGCTATATTATCTAATATAATTATAGCTGGCATGTATGCTTGTAATACATTTGCAGGAACACTCTTACCATTTTTAGCAAGCTCTAAAAACTTTTTAGTTAGCATTAAGTTTCTTGATCCTACAAGTCTTAGATAACCTGCCATGTCTGCACCAGTTACTGCAATATCTGGAATACTTACTTTAGGTTCTGGATCGTTAACTTTGTAAACTTCAAGATCTCCTTCAGCTGAAAGTTCTTCTAAGTATTGTATGATGTCACTGTTTCTTAATTTAGCACGAGCCGCAAGTAATAATCTTGTGACCAATTGTTTTTTACTATTCTTAGAGAGAGATTGGAAACTAAAAATATTTCTTCTAACAGCCTTGTAATCACTGTTCGATATCTTTAGTGCAGATTCAATATTTAAAAACGTTTGTTGATCATTTAGACTGCTAACTGTACCTGTGCTTAGTTTTGAAACATAACGATTGAAAGCCAAAGTTGGAAACTGCACAGAAGTTCTCATTCTACGTGCCGCACCAGGATCCTTAAGTTTATTAAGTGCATCATCATCACCTATAATAAAATAAACAAAATTATATAAGTCAGTTGCTGACATCCTAAAATGTTTGTAATTATCATGGCTTGCTGTTTTCTTACCATAGCCATGTGCATAAGGTGCTGAGTTTGGAAATCGTCTTAGAACTTCTAGTATTAGCATAGTCAAGTATGCTCGTTCGCAACAGTCTGTATAGGTGAGTGATTTTAATGCACCACCTTGTCTGGTCAGTCTAGCTTCGTGAAGTTCTTTTATAAAATCCATTTACTTGTTGCTTTTTCTCATTAGGTCAAGTAACTTAGTAAAGCCTTCTTCTGACTGCAATGCAGTTTGAATTTTGTCATCTGCTTCTGGATCTCTAGCCATTGCATACTCAACACCAAATAATGGTGCAAGTTTTTTCATGTCTAGGTTTCTAATAAGTTTTGCTTCCTGATTTGAAATCCTGTGTTTTGCGCCACCGTCAGTTACAATTTCTCCACCATCTTGGTAGTCGGAAAGTTTTCCTGCTTGTACTGTAATTAGATCTTGATCGTAACGCTTCTTCATTGGATCAATATCTTTGTCTAGTTCGCGTCCGTGTCCTTTTAAACCTAAATCGTCTAAAGTGCCTTCTGCTACTACGTCTGTCATTTTCATAGTTTTTCTCCTATCTCTCTACTGCTCTATTAGCGGCAGTAAATCCTGCTCTGTTAACTAATTTAATATCGCCTTCAGGATGAGCTAACACATACCCTTCGCCGCCTTCTTTACCATCTGTCTTAGAACTAACTGTGCCTGGCCTGCTATCTAAGTCAGCAATAATACTATCTTTTGCTTTCATTACACCTGTAATAACTTCAAACAATGATGTCCAAGCATTCATATTCTGTTTGATATATTCAAGAACTTTTTGTTTCTTTCCGATGCTTATATCTTTTCTAGTGTCTAACCATTTAGGAAAGTCACGTCCTAAGTTGTCAAGTCCTGTGTCTACTTTACTATTCATGTATGAGTAAATAATCTTAGAAAAATTTGTCATTTTCATCTGTCTTAATTTGTTTTGATCAAGTAGGCTATCAATGTCTGCGGCATCTTTCTTAATAATTTGTTCAAGTCTGCTAATGTCTTCATTAGGAACTTGTGCAGGCTCTTCAATAGTTACAGGTGGTACAACTAATAAGCTGTTACCTTGAAATATATCTAAGTCTTTAAGTGGACTTTCACTACCATCTTGGTCTACCATTCTATGTATAACTACACCAGCAGTTGACTTGGCAATCTTTTTACCTAAGTCACTTGCAACATCTACAGCATATTCTACAATGTTTGGTTTGAATACAAAATTCTTTTCTATTACTTGTGGTGTTGTGTAATATAGCAAGTCGCCTTTAAAGTATCCTCTATAACTTTCTGGTACAGCCTTTTCAAAAACACTGTATGCCTGACCCATATTATTTGCAAATTTTGTATAACGATCTCTTTTTACTTTGTCCGGATTACTTGCTCCGGGGCGGGCCATAAGCATTTTTTGTAGAGCTTCTCCAGACGTTGCCTTTCCGTTGTATCCTTTTGCTCCGAATCCTGATTTATCTGTAAGTACAAATTCTCCATTTTCATTGCGGCCAAAAATGACTGCGGGAGATCCGTCCCATTTAAGAGTGACATTGCCTGCTCCTCCTTTTGCCATGCTACGTAAACTTTGTAAAGCTCTCATTGCTCCTTGTGAACCTTGTAGGTAAACTAAGTCTTCAGCATGATCAATTCTTGCCGCTTCGTTTACAGATTCTTTAGGTGCATACTTTTTCCATAGTGCAAATCCTACATCGGGTTTTAAAGGTTTTAATTTTTTATACGTCATAGAAGTCCACACTTGAGCATCTTGATCCCACTTCCACCAAGTTCCTTGCTTAGGATCTTGAAACACAGCATTGCTAGGAAATTTTAATAATGATGCTCTATTTTTAGACTTGTCTTTACTAACTGGTTTATCTTTATCGTCTGTATCTACATTGGCTGGATTAATTGCATCGAGTCCTTTTTTAATAGGATCTAAAACCTGTCCAATAGTAGTTTGTTGTCCGCCGGCATCCTTATAAGTTTTATTCATCTTACTAAAAGATCCTTGATCGCCTGCTTGGCCAAGTTTAAATCCACCAACTCCTGACTTATAAACTTTTGCTAATCCTGATTTTATTCCTTCGTCTAATTTAAATTTTGCTTGTAACATGCCACTTATAATTCCACGTGACTCTGGAACAGGTAATCCTTGCTTTTCAAAATTATCAAATGCATCTGCTGTAAGTGCATCATAATCTGGAGAGCCTTTAATCTTCCTAACTATACTTTCTACACTATCTAAGTCTGCAGGATTTGCTCCTGCACCTAACAGTGTTTCAGCAACATCGTCTGGTGTACTGGCAACAAGTTCATTTGTTTCTCTGTTAACTAATCCTTTACCCGGAGACCACTTCATGCCTTTTGCTTTTGCCATACTAGCAATCATTATCGCTCTGTGGGCACCTTTATATACAGTGCCATCGCCTGTGCCTTTGTAAGCAAATTTCATAAGCTCTGGATTACCAAACATTAAATCTGTTTGCACATATCCATTGTTAGGATTTCCGTTGATAGGAGTTTTAAAATGTACACTAATACCTGACTTCGCTACCCATTGTCTAGTATCATCGTCAGGATGATTTTTCATCTTCCATGCAACAAGTTTATCAAACAATTCTTGCTTGTCAACCTTACTAGCATCAACTGCAACATCTAAGTCACCTGAAGTATCTTTTATTCCTGTAGAGCCTAGCTTTAGATCTGTATGCTTTAGCCCTGTAATCTTTTCTAACCATAGCAGAGTAGGATCAACACTATCTCTTTGTATACGGGTTGTAACAGGAGCGCCATCAGCGTCCTTGAATATGTTTCCGCCTTCTTTAAGAATCATTCTTTTTGCTCTCATTTATTTTTGCTAGTCCACGTTTGAACTTTTTAGGGTCTGCACTCTTTACACTATTAATAAATCTACGTTCTAATTCTAATGCTTCTTCTCCAGAATAGTGTTCATTTATCTGTTCAAACAAGTTTATAGCACTTTCTATTAGGTTAGTGCCTGAAGTTTCAATCAAATGTTCTTTATTCCTATTAAAATTAAGATTATTGAGTTCTTCGAGTATAGATCTAGTAGCTTTTTTCATTATGTTACATCCTTATAACGTATTTAGTCATGCAAAGCAATAAATATTGTATTAACGGAGGGCGAAGTATGACGATCGAAAAAATGGACTTTAATGCACGTTCCTTATTATTTGCAAAATTATCAAGTATTGCATATAATAACGAAAAAGATGCAAGAAGTCAAGCGAAAAAGTTAGGGTTCACTACAACTGAATTCTACCAAAAGGATGGAGCACAAGCATATCGCTTCATGAACAAAACAGATCTAGTAATTGCATGTCGTGGAACTGAACCAACAGAGTTTAACGATATAAGTGCAGATCTAAAAGCATTGCCAGTAATGGCAGAAACAATCTCAAGAGTGCATCAAGGTTTTAAAGCAGAGGTAGATGAACTATGGCCTGCTATTACAGAAGACATTAACCGTAAAGCAAACTTAGGCAAAACACTTTGGTTTTGTGGACATAGTTTAGGAGCGGCCATGGCAACGATAATGGCCAGTCGTTGTTTACATGATGAAGAACTTAATGATCCAGTTGAGCTTTACACATTTGGTTCGCCACGTGTGGGTTGGAGAGGATACGTTAAGAGCTTAGGTGTAACACATCATCGTTGGAAGAACAACAATGATATTGTTACTACTGTTCCTCTTTGGATTATGGGCTACGTACATCACGGTACAGAACATTATCTAAATGCATATGGAAACTATAGAAAGCCTACAGGTTGGCAACTAGTCAAAGACAAATGGCGTGGTATTTGGATGGGTCTAAAGCAAGGAAAGATAGATAGCTTTGGAGATCATTCAATGACTGAATATATCAAACACATTACACAAATAAAGAGCTAACACTTTCTTCGTTTGTTACACGTCTAATAGCTTCACCAAACAAAGGCGCGACACTAACCTGTCGTGTCTTTTTACAATTCTTAGGACAACGATTAGGAATACTATCTGTAACTACTAGTTCGTCTAGTACTGACTTCTCAACTTTTTGACATGCTTCGTTTGATAGTACACCGTGTGTTATGTAAGCACGAACACTTGCCGCACCAGCATCCATAATAGCTTTGGCCGCATTACATAATGTCCCGCCTGAGTCTACAATATCATCTACTAGGATAGCATGTTTACCTTTTACATCTCCAATTAGATTCATAACTTCGCTCTTGCCTGCTTCTGGTCT
>Ga0181402_1000271_pt1 | contig 19297 bp, 11 predicted proteins | sample 25SPOviralmetaG_FD_130131 | JGI IMG/M metagenome (GOLD analysis project Ga0181402, IMG submission 130131) | Marine viral communities from the oligotrophic San Pedro Time Series (SPOT) site, San Pedro Channel, CA, USA - 25 SPOT_SRF_2011-08-17 | ecosystem: Environmental > Aquatic > Marine > Strait...
GATACCGCAGTCCTTACTCGTTTATGATAAAACCATGTTCCAAACATTATAAGTCCCCAAACGGATTAGACTCTGAGAAGTCAAGGAAGTCTGCTTCAAAGTCATTGAATATTTTGTTCTGTGAATCCTGCTGAATCTCTTGCAGTTCTTGTACCAGTGTCGGTGTCGATACCCTACCAGACTCAGAACCAGTGACCTGTGCAGTCGTGGTGAAGGTGTGGAATTTACCATCGGTTGCTCCTGCATGGGCAATCTGTAGTATCTTGGTATCACGATTAAATGAAGTGACCTCACCCTTCATACTATAACCAGTACCAGTCTGAGTTACAACCTCACCGACAGTCCAGTTGTCTCCAGTGGTTCCTGCGAGGTTATTGTAGAATCCTGCGGAGTCCAGAGTTAATGCATACTGGAACGCACCTTCAAACTCTACTTCATCAATCTCTGCAATGTCCGTATCAAAGTTCTCATCATTGTACTCGAACAACTCACAAGTCATTCTGAATGTGGGCAAGTTGCTCATCTGATAGAACGGAGTCTCGGTCTCTACCTTGCGAATCTCAAATATAGAATCAGATAGAGTGAGATAAATTAGATCACCTTCCCTTGGTCGGAAGTTGTTTTCTGCGAGACGAGAACCAACAAGTTGCTTCCATCTTTTTCTGGAAACAACAAAGTTTGCTTGATCTCGTAGTTCGATACCAAATTTAGTGAACAGATCGCCCTCACCGTCAAATGCTTCGGTGTTCTCAATATACATCTCTACCTTATATGCAGAACCAAAGGTTGACGGAACATCATCAAGAAAGACCGAGTCCTTGTTGACGATTTCTCGTGGAAGGTAGTATACATCCTGTCCGTACATCTTGAGGGATTCAATTACAATGTCCTCATAGACTGTCTGTTCAGAACGAACACCCTGCTTGAAGTATGGGTTCGTTGCCATTATGTTATCCTACAAAGAAGTCTGGTGGAGTGTCATACTCATTATATATTCGTTGTCTAATTGTCTCTATCTCTTGTTTGGCATCTTCGTAAATCTGTCTGCCATTTAATTGTATACCACCGGGAAGGGTCATGCCCTCAAACTTGATAAGGTTAGAACCCCACTGTTCTTTGATCAAGGCAGTCGCATATTCTTTTAAAAACAAGTTATCATATAATTTGCCATTGTTGTTCGCATTGGATGCAACATACATTTCGATCATCAAATTGTCCCCAACCTTGAGGTCTCCACTCTCGAAATCACCAAGTATCTGTATGGTGTTTGTCTCTCGTTTGAATTGAATCTGTGGATGTCCAGTGAGTTTCATGTCGATCAAACTCATATATTGTTGCATCATCTCATAGGATGCCACAGAGGAACCTACACCAGTACCCATACCCCACAAATCATTGAGTCGCATTTGATATTTGACATCCATGAAACTGGTACTACCAGATGAAGTATCAAATGGCAGAACTCTTATAACACTGAGAATGTCATCAGCATCGGGAAGTGCGGTTGTGTCGAGATCAAAGTCAATTGCCTTTCGTGTTACCATATCCTGTGTTACGGTAACAGGAAGGAACACTTTATAACTACCCTCAGCGGCATACTCGGTGAATAACTGCAATGCATCATTCACACGATCTTCTATCTGCTCGTCATCCACATTTATTTCGATCACTGGATGACCAAGTTTGCGTAGGCAGTAGTCTATGAAGTTGTCTCTACTATTTAATCTTGTATATGGCATACTATCTATTTATCCTTAGTTTAACAGTGTACCTGAGTTGTTGTACACATTAATTCTGTAGTGTGAACCTTCCTGACCATCAAGTAAATCGGCATCCAATCCACTTGAAGCACCATCTACTGCTTTAATGGCAGTCAATGTATCAGCATTTGATCTATTCGTGAATGTAAATGCACCTGTTCCTGAGTTATATGCCAGTTGACCACTTGCACTAAACATTCCTCGGACATTGGCAGAATCTAAGTCCATTACACCAGTGCTACTATTATATGCAAGTCCCTTGTTACCACTGATAGATGCTCTTGCTCTTGCATCTGTATAGTAGAGGTTGGTGTTCTCACTCAAGTTCGCAGTAGTAAATGGATCAAGAGTAATCACATCAGTGAAGTCATCTCCACTTGTTGCGATAGTGAGTAATCCGTTTGAACTATCAAAGTTTACACCAGTGATACCTGACACACCGATTGTTCCTGCACTATCAACGAAACCATTTGAGTCAATTGTCAGTACTGGTATTGCAGTGGCAGAACCATATGTCCCTGCGGTTACTGTAGTTTGTGCATCACGATTGACTTCACCAGTGAATGTACCCCCTGCAAAGTTACCACTTGCGTCACGAGCAATAATTGCCGAACCAGTGTTTGAGGCAGTAGCAGTAGTCGCAGAGTTGCTTACCTTACCAGAAGTGGCAATCGTTGCAAGTTTGGTATCTGCGATAGCGGCATCGGACTTGATGTCGGCATTGATAATTGTATCTGCCGTAATCGCTGCACTGAGTGTTACTGCACCAGTACCATCAAAGGATACATTGGATGCAGTCACATCACCAGATATAGAGAAGTTCTGTCCAGATGCAAGGGCAGATGCAGTCGAGGCATTACCTGTTACCCCACCAATCAGATTACCTTCAAAGGTTCCTGCAACCAGAGTCGCAAGACCGAATGATGCATCCGCAGTGTTAATTGATCCTGTCGGAGTCGAGTCGTACTCATCAACCAGTTTCCACTTCTCATCTGTGACATCAAAGAATATACCCATGTGAGTATATCCGACACCACTTGTACCAGTGTTACGGTTGGTGAAGAATCCAGTATCAACATTAATAGGTGATGCTACACCAGTCCATGTATCACCAGAATCGTGACCAGTAGCGGCACCAAAGTTTACCGAGATATTATCGGTAGAGTGAATAAGTTGATCATTCGTTGTGATAACTTGTTTTGTCAAAATAGGTGAAGCAAACGCACTGTCTGTTCCTAGTGCAACCGCAAAGGTATCCTTGCCTCCTGCACCAGTTCCTACACCATCAATCTGGACATAGTAAGTTTGTGCAGTAGTACCTGTAAAGTGTCCTGCGAAAAATGCATCGTCAACACCAGTACCAGAGAATGTTGTTCCTGCTTCACCAATCGCATCACCTTCATTCAGACGATAGATCGGAGCACCTTGGGTTACATTAGATTGACCTACTGTGGTCTGACTACCTAGAATAGTTAGGTTACCATCCACCTGTAAGTCTGTACCAATATGTGCAGAAGTTCTTACACGGAATGAATTTACCGAGTGGTTCTGTTGGTTTACAAGTAAGATACCATTATCAGAATCTCCAGATTTAACAACCCAACCCAAACACATTGGGAAGTTTGGATATGTCGGAGAAGCATTCTGGTGTGATCCTGCCTGAGTGGTTGACACAAAGAAGTTTGTGTTCGCACTAAGATGTGCAGTATTTACTTCGGTCAATTGTCCTGCAACAAGACAGTGACCATATGAATTATTTGGAATGTCTAAGGCGGCAATACCCTGTGCGTTGTATGCGTTTGCATCTGTCGCATCTGCAAGACCAATAGTTGGCACATCGATTGTTCCAGATGTATAGTTACCAGAGAAGTATAGTGCCGAACCTTTTAGTATCGTTGAACCAGTATTGTTGAATACTCGTTGATGCTCCTGAGTACCAACCTCGTGAACCATGCCAGTGATGTCATCATTATAGTTTAGTGTCTTATGAACATTATCATAATACATCAAACCTTCATTATATGGTTGAGGTGTACTTGGGAATGTAGTCGTATCAAACTGAACATTCAGAAGTGATGCCGAATCTGCCATCAACTGGTTGGTGGTTAGTTTGTTCTCTACTCGTAGATCGTCAAAGTGTTCACTCATCGGATCAACAAGGATAACACCACCTGATCCGTGTACTTTGATAACTCGACCAATATGATGTGGGAAACCAGTTGTTGATGTTACAGGAGTTTCTGTTACAACCCCTGCGGAATCGGCAGACAAGAACAGTATGTTCCCTGCGGTCATCCCTGCGGTATTGACATCACGAACCAAACCATAACGAGTTACCCAACCATGAGCATTGTCGGGAATGTTCATGGTGGCAAGACCAAAAGGTTTACCAGTCGTAGAGGTATTTGCTCTTGCTAGTGCAACCTTTGGATGACCATCTGCATCAGTCCCAACAATGTATACCGCATCTCCATTATCAATCTGAGCACCAGTTTCATTCTTCACATAGAGGAATGTTTCTTGACCGATGTTCATGTTTACATCTGGATTTGCATTTTCGGGAGTATCGAGTCTAACTGACAGACCTTTGTCATGGTCGGAATCAAAGTATAATGATCCTGCGGTCTGTGAGAATGCAGATGTTTGTGGAGTAAACTGAATACCCTTCGATACCGCACTGTCTTGTGTGACCTTACCGAATGTTACATTATCGGTAGTTCCGACTGCCTGACCAATACTGATCGCACCATTACTGTATGTAACACCAGTGCCACCAGAGAACATTGCCTTGACATTGGCAGAGTCAATATCGAATGTTCCATCCGTATATGATAGACCCTTGTTCCCTGCAAACATTGCCTTGACATTGGCAGAATCTATGTTAAACTCACCAGAGGTTACAGATAGACCTTTGTTTGCAGTAAAGTGTGCTCTAGTTTCTGTAGCAGATGCTCCAGTATAGGTAAAGACACCAGTTGCGGAGTTGTAGGATAGTGAACCATCCCCTCCTGCATCTGTTACTGATACTGAATTTTTGGCATCACTATCGGCACGAGCAGTGGTGTAGTATAAGTTACTACCCTCACTGACATTAGTAGTCGATTTCGTGCCGAGTCTAATGTCAAAATCAGAATCAGCACGAGTAGTAGTGTAATAGAGGTTCGTACCTTCTGCCACATTTGCTGTTGTTTTGGTAGCAAGTCTGACATCAAAGTCTGAATCCGCACGAGTGGTTGTATAATAGAGGTTACTTCCTTCTGGTAATTGACCAGTGTTTGCGAGTCCGAGGTCTGAATCAAAGTTTGCCTTGGTATAAACACTCTCCACATCAAAGGTAAACTGACCAGTCCCACTGTTATATGTGAGGTCTCCCCCACTTGAGAATAATCCACGAATGGTTGAGGTGGTTGTAGCATCTACACTACCAACCGCACCCAAAGATAAAATGTTTGCCGAGTCAAAGGTTGCTTGACTTGCGGTTAATTGAGTTGTTGCCAGATTGACTACTGTGGCAGAATCAATGTGGGCAGAAGTTGTTTCGAGTGATTGTATGGAAGCACTATCAATCTTCGTTGCCAAACGAGTCAAGAAGTCACTATCAAAGTTTGCCTGACTGTATACTTGCTCTACATCAATAGAGAATACACCAGTACTCGAATCATAGTTCAAGTCACCAGTGGTACTGAAATGTGCACGAACTTCACTCGCACTGGGCCCTGTATAGGTAAATGCTCCAGTCGAACTGTTATACGAGAATGATCCATCACCCCCTGCATCTGTTGCAGAGATTGCATTCCTTACACGAGTATCAGTGTAATACAGATTACCTTGTTCTGTAAGGTTATTAGTGGTGAATGGATTCAGATTTATGGTTGAAGTAAATGTAGCACCATCAGAAGTACTAATACTAAAGTTTCCGTTAGAGGAATCATATGCCGTTGCAGTAACCCCTGCAATTGCGGCGGTTCCTGCTACTGTCAATTGACCTTGAGCATTAACAGTGAATGTTGGAATCAGAGATGAAGAACCATATGATCCTGCCGAAACACCAGTATTGGTAATAGAGATAACATCACCCGAACTGTCGAATGTGATACCTGTACCACCCGCAATTGCATCACCCAAGTCGGAATCAAAGTTAGACTTGGTATAAACATCTTCCACATCGAAAGAGAATACACCAGTGGTTGAATTATATGACAGGTCTCCACTAGCAGAGAACAATCCTCGTACAGTAGAAGTTGATGTCGCATCGAATCCAGTGATACCACCCACAGAAGTAATGTTTGCACTATCGAATGTTGCCTGACTCGCAGTCAACTGAGTGGTTGCAAGATTGGTAACGGTTGCCGAATCAATCTGTGCGTTTGTTATATCTGCATTGTTTGATGTTAGGTTATAAACCTGTTGCAGACTTGTCGTATCTGAGTCAATCAGATTATGCCAAGAACCACCATGTGCAAAGAGTCCTCTACCTGTTCCGTGTACATGGGCAAACATACCATGATAGGATGATGCACTTGGTAAGTCACCTTCTGTACTATAGACATTACCGAACAGAACTTTACCAGTTGTCTCTAGAGTCTCACCATTGAGTGTCCAGTAATCGTTTGCTTCGTTCCACAAGAAAGACTTATTTGCAGAGTCACCTCGTTCAACCTCAATTCCTGCATTCTCGGTTGGTGCACCAGTGGCATTAGAGTTTAGAACAATTGTGTTGTCTGCAAGATTAATCGTTTCGGTATTGACTACTGTCTCGGTACCTGTTATAGTAAGATTACCATCAAGAACAGTATTACCCGATACTCGTAGAGTGCCAATCTGTGCACTATCGAAAGATGCTTGACTTCCGATTAAAGTATCATTGGTTATGGTATCAGTCTTTAGAGTTGTGGTAGCAAGGTTCGTAATAGTTGCACTATCAACCGTTGCACCATTGACGATAGTCAGACCTTGGTGGAAAGTTTCTGCCACATCTGTCTGTGCCAGATCAGAATCATTAAATGTGAATGTACCACTTTCACTATCAAACGACAATACTGCAAGATTGTTTGATGATAAATTAATTCCAAGACTTAGTTTATTACCACCATTATCGGTGACAATCAAATTACCAGAACTATCTTTTATTGCCAAAGTTCCGAGATTAATCGTACTTCCACTTAGATGAAGGTCTTTCCACTTATTAGTCGAACTACCCAGATCATATTTTGAATCTGAATCTGGATTTAGATCACCAGTGATTGCATCGTTGGTGAATCCCCATGTGTATTTGTCTTGCCCACTATCCCACTCCAAACTGATATTATTATCAGTACGCAGATTGGCAACCTCATAGTTACCTGTGGATGAGTTGTATACTAGAATTGAACCATTAGATTCGGTCAGAGAAACATCAACACCACCCAAGTTACCGATAGCAAATGAACCTGCGGTAACTCGTTTTACTGGAGTACCAACCTTGATACTCTTGATCTTGATTGTTTCGTCAGAATAAACTACTTTGATGGACATATTGGTCTTTTCCCTTATTTCGTCACAGAGGGTGATACTTCAATTTGTCCTTCAACTACACGACTAATAATGCTGTTTCCTGCACTGTCTGTATATGAAAGTTCTACATCATAAAGGTACCGACCCCTAGTAGTAAGGGCATCGGTCTGTGTATTGGTGAGTGATAGTGTGACAATGCCATCCGTTGGTGGTGTTACCACAACAGAGTTAAATGCCTGTGTCATTGGGTCGTTGGCACTATCTTGGTATCTGCGTTTCATCATTGCAGATACGGAATGGTTAGTTAGGTCTTTTTTACTACCATCGGCATTGATAAGTTCAAGTTCAATAGCAACATCAGTACCTTGCTTTATGACGATGTCTTCGTAGTTTGCCATGTGTAAAATCCATATATTCTAATAGGGTTGTTTCCTTTATTTATAAGGATTTTAAACTCAACTTTTAGTAATCGAACATTATTTCTTCTATGATCTCGTCTTGAAGGTTTAGTGCCATATCACTACGATCAAAGATATAGGATACCGTGATTCTCCAACAATCTGTCTCGGCGGCATGATAAACTCTATTATACCAAGGTTCACCATAGGCACCAAAATATCCTGCCTTACATTGCCAACCCTTTACATCTTGCACGACCACTTCGTTTCCAGTATGACCATCAATATACTTGAAACATCCATCACCTGTCTCTGACCAAGTAAAGATTAGATTATATGCAGAGGCATTGGCATTATTGTGCCAAGAGATATATCCATTGGGAGGATACATTGTAGTCAAGGCATTGTTTCGAGTACATAATAATGTACAGAGTTCATCGTTATACTTACCATATCTTTCGATAAATGCAGCGGCACTTGCCCTACTGCGATCCTCATCCATTTCCATACCCATGTGATGAAGTCTATCTGCCTTCAATGAGTAGGAATGAGTATCTTCGGGATAACCATCATGTTTCTCATCCATCTTAACAATTTTGTCACGATATTCATTGCCACAAAAGTGCGATCTATTTTCTGCCTTTCCGTGTAATTGCAGATTCTTTGCGACAATAGTATCTCTGTTGTCATAATACCATAGAAAGTTATTCAGTGCACCCAATATCTCTTTATTTTTTATTGGTATGTTCTTCATACTATAGGCGTATCCTTTTCGAGACATCCCGAATAATGACGGAGGATAGGTGGTTTGCCATATTTGGATTTGAATCCCTGATAACCATATTGGGTGAAGTAGTTCCACCGAATGTCATCATCAAAGATACCTATCTTCAAGTCTTTGTATTTCTCTACTCGGTTTACCAACCACCATAGAGTCGTTTGATCAAAATGTTTTAGATCGGCATTCCAAACATCGGTTTCAAAACCGGAAGGTCTCCACTCATTTGCTTTTTGTCTACGATACAAATCATCCCAGTCTCGCATGAACTCCATCACCAATGGGTTCTCACTTCTATAAAGACACACACCTCCACACAATCTATATTCTTCGGTCTTACCATTAACCTTGAACTTTCGGATAGCATAATACTTACCTCGTTCTTCGGTCAACTCGTGAAAGACCAGATCATAGTCTTTCATGTCATCCCAAACAGTAGCAATATCTTCGTGTTCACATTCCATATCGGCATCGATATACATGGTAATATCGTAGGGTGACATTGCCATCCCTGTTAATTTTGCACGATAATGATCATCACAGAAAAGAACCTGATCTGCTTCTTCCTCTTGTCCATCAAGGAATCGTTCCTCGGTGACAAAGGTGATATTTGCTTCGGGGTAGTAATCCTTGATAGATTGCATTAGATTGATTGCATACTTATAGAAGTTTTGATTCTTTGATGCAACAACAACGAAACCCTTAGTCTGTTCCTTCATTTGTAAGGTTGTCCTGTATAATTAAAATGGCATAAAGGTTCACTTCGGGAATAGACTTGGATCGTCTCAATTTAGATTTGAGTGCACGATTCTTGGATTGCTTGATCTCTTCGATTTCAAAAGTTTCGAGTTTGTACTGGAAAAGTTTCTCCAGTTTCTTTGATCTTTCTTGCTCTAATTTCTTTTGCTTTTCGAGTTCTTGTTCTGCTTGTTTCTTTGCAAGTCTTTTGGCACTGGACTCATCAATCTTATCTTCACCCAGAAACTCAACAACCTCCAAAAAAACTTCGTTTGGTGTTCCGTCTTGATTTGTTTTTTGTAATTTGTGAACTTGTCGAGTGGTCTTATTACCATCAACAGTCTCACTAATAGCATTCAATAATTGTTTCTTGGGTGTTTCCCAAAAAGCATTATCTAACCATGTTCTTGCCATTTCAAATCTCCTAATTCATTCAGTTTTATATATATGTCAATTATACAGTTCTTTGATACAGGGTATAGGTCTCTATAGTTGTTGATCCAGTATCGATGGTTGTTCCTACATAGTTTCCTACATAGTTACCCAAGAAGTTTCTCGAAAAGTCATCGGTATATGTGCTACTACGAATAACAGTCGATACACCAGTTGAATCACGAGTAGAGTCAATTGTAGACACCCTTGTGTAATCATCGGTATAATTAGAGTTTCGAGTTCTCTGATAGTTTGCAGAATAGGTTGAATTCCTTGTTCTGGTATAATCATCCGAATATGCAGAACTTCTTGTTCTGGTATAATCTGCTTCAAAGTTACGAGCATAGTTACCAACAAAATCACCTGTAAATACATTGGTACTATTTCTAGTGTAATCGGCAGAATAATTTCTTGAATAGGTACCAGTATAATCCCCTAAAAAATCACCAGTGTAGTCGGTTGCCCTTGTTCTCTGATAATTGGCAGAGTAGTCTCGTGCGTAGTTACCGACAAAGTTGCCAAGATAGTTTCTGGAATAATTAGTCTGACGGTCTCTAGTATATGATTGAGCATAGTTGGTAGCACGATACCTTACATATGCACGAGCATAATTGGTGGCACGATACCTCAAAAAATCTCCTACATAGTTTCCTGCAAAGTTTCCTGTAAAGTCACCAGTAAAGTTTCCTGCAAAGTTCCCTGCATAGTTTCCTGTAAAAGTTGTCTTGGCGGGTCTCCTATACCTAAGTGATGTTCGAGTACTTGTTCGAGTACTTGCACGAGTGCTGTTCCGAGTACTTGTTCGAGTACTTGTTCTTCCATAGTTACCAGTAAAGTTACCAGTAAAGTTACGAGCATAGTTACCAAGAAAGTTACCAGTGAAGTTTCGTGCGTAATTACCAACAAAGTTACCAAGGAAGTTTCGTGCAAAGTTAGTTTGACGATCTCTGGTAAACGCACGAGCATAATTTCCTGTGTAATCACCGAGGAAGTTACCAGTATATACAGTCGCACGAGTTCTCTGGTATGCACCATCAAACCCTCTCGCATAGTTTCCTGTATAGTTACCAGTAAAATCACCTGTAAAATCGGTGATAGTAGTTCTTTCGTAATTTCTTGAGTAATTACCTACATAGTTCCCTGCAAAGTCTCGTGCATAGTTTCCTGTATAGTTTCCTGCAAAGTCTCGTGCATAATTACCTACATAGTCTCCCTCAAAGTTCCTTGTATAATCTCCAGTATAATTACCAGTGAAGAGTCGTAGGAAGTTGCCCACGAATGTTCCTTCAAAGGAACGACTGAAATCCCTCGTGAAGTTACCTGTGTAAGTGCTTGCACGATTTCTTGTATAATCCGCAGAGTAGTCAGTATTCGTAGTATCAAAACGAGAGTCTGATGCAGTACCACGAGCAGTCCAAGTACCAGTGTCAGTAGGTGCACCTTGTGCTGAACTTCGCATCTGATATGTTCCGATGCCACCACTACCATTCACCATTCGAGTCTGAACTCGTGAACCAAAGGTATAAGCAATCTCTGGATCGGACATCTCTTGGAGACCTTGGAAGGTACCAGTCAGTCCACTTGATCTTTTGATTGCAACAGGTCTTACTGCTGTTGGGGCAGACATTGTATCTTTCACATAGATGTTATATACAGTTCCAGTTGTGCCTGTCTGCAATCTATCCGCAAATACACTGGACTTATAGGTAGTATAACCTGTCGGTGCAGATGTTGCAAGTTTATATACACCGGGATATTCGGACACGGCAATACGAGACAGAAGTCTATCTGTCAGAGTATCCATCTCCGAGGAATCTAATTCATGTATTTCTGGTGTTCCACCATTGTCTGCAAACTCAATGGGGTATCGGAATGCATCTGAATCCCCTGCAAAGTTGGCAACACCCTCTCTCTGATATAGAGATGTGGTTTCTTGAATGATCGGAACATTACCACCAGAGAATCCGTGAGTACCCGAACCATCATCAAACCTACTATCGGTATGAGTACCAATTAAAGTATTACCTGTACTGACAGTAGTAATACTTCCGACATCACTGGAATCCAAGGTAGAGAGATGCAGTCCTGCTTGATAAGCAAGATAGTTCTCTTCTGCGGTTGTTATTTCCTTGAGGTCTCCGTTAGTCCCTTCAAGTTTTAGAGTCGTAGTACCCATAGGACTATTTATGCAACTCTTACATACATTGTATAGGTTTCTATGTTTGTGTTACCTGAACCAATAGTTGTGCCCACATAGTTTCCTGCAAATGTTCTAGCATAGTCTCCTAAAAAGTCTCTAGCATAATTGCCGATATAATTTCCGTCAAAGTTGCGTGAATAATTACCAGTATATTGAGCATCAAAGTTACGAGAAAAGTTACCCACATAATTACCAAGGAATGTTCTAGTAAATTCTGATGCACCCACAAAGTTACTTGAACGAGTTCTCTGGAAAGTCGTTTCATAGTTACCAGTAAAGTTACCAGTAAAGTTTCTTGTATAGGTACCATCAAACCCTCGTGCATAGTTGGTTGCACGAGTTCTCTGATATGTAGTTGCACGGAATCTCTGATAGGTTTTATCTGCACTTCTCGTATAGTTGGCACTGCCAGAATAAGCGGCACCTACATAGTAGAATGCAGAACCAGACTTAATATGGTAGTTACTACTGCTACTTACATAATATGCAATACCGACATAATCTCCAAGATAGGTACCAGTGTAATCCCCAGTAAAGTTACCAGTATAATCTCCAGTGTAATTTCCAAGGAAGTTTCTTGAATAGGTACCAACATATCCACGAGAAAAATTGTTGAGACTATCTCTGGTAAAGTTGCCTACATAATCACCCAAGAAATCACGAGAGAAGTTGGCACTCGTAGTTCTTTGGAAGTTTGTTGTATACTCACCCAAGAAGTCCCCTGCAAAGTTACCAACATAGGTGCCAAGTGTTGTGTAGTTACCAACAAAGTTTCCACTAGAAGTTCTTTGATAGGTACTCGTTCTGGTTGAATTACGAGTAGATGTTCTGGTGTAATCTGTGGGAGTTCCGACTTGAGTTACCTGATACCAAGCTAAACCCCAAGAAGAAGGTGCGGGATAACCTTCTGAGTACCCTGTACCAGTGCCTCCTGTAAAAGAGTTTCCTCTATTATAGGTTTTTCCGTCAGTACCAGTGACAGATGTAAGATTATGAGTTCCAGTGTAACCACCATACTGTTGAAACACCATAGTACCACCCCAATAAACACGGAGAAGATAATCGTAAGTGGTGAATTCTTCGGGGTCTAAGGTCATAACAATCCAATAAGTCTTGGGAGAAGAACTGCTTGTGGGCCCAGTGTTACCTGAACCAACATAGTTGCCAGTAAAGTTACCAGTAAAACCTAATAATCTGGAATAGTTGCCAGTATATGATGCCGTACTGGTTCTTGTAAAATCTAGGTTTCTACTACTTGTTCTGGTAGACGATCTTGTTGAGGTTCTGGTGAAGTCACCAACATAGTCACCAACAAAAGCAGGAGAAAATGTATCTACACGCTCATTAGTAAATGTTGTTGTATATGTACTGGTACGAGAGGTTGTCGAACTTCTCAAATAGGTAGAAGCACGAGTCCTCGTGTATGTGTCACTATAAGTTGAGGTTCTCAGTCTAGCATATGTAGATGATCGACTGCGAGTATAACTAATATCACTTACTGATTGTCGAGTGTCAGTCGCAGTTCCTTTCGCTGCCCATGTTCCTGAAAGTCCTCCATCAGTCGGAGTGCCATCAACAGATCGTCTTATTACATATGTACCAATGCCATCCGATGGTAATAATGAGGAAATTCTATTCCTTGCTTTAACACCAAGACTATTCTTGACCTGATCTTCGGTCATTGCTTGAATACCTTGATAGGTACCAGAGTCACCATTAGACCTTTTAATTGCAAAAGGAAGAACCTTTGTTGGTGCAGTCATGGTATCTCTTTTGTAGATATTGTATGCCAATGAATGACCATCAGTTCGTGTGTCAGTCATTACATTTGCAAGTTCTACCGAATAGTCACCACTTGGTGCAGAGGTTCCTAGTTGATATGTTCCGGGATAATCGGATGTGTATATTCTAGAATTGATTCTGTCAAGTAAAGCGTTTAACTTTGTGCTGTCCATCTCATCAATGATCTTTTGACCACTACTATCTCTCATTGAGATTGGAATACGATAATCAGCAGGAAGTCCCGCAGTGCCAGTTTTCTGTGCAATCAATGAATCAACTGTGGTTATAGTCAGTAGATTACTATGAGTTCCTACGGCAGAATCATATGATGTGTCCGAGAGAGTGCCCGTAGGGCGGTAACTACCAGATATATCGGTGCCTAATCGACTTACAGAAGAACTATCAAGAGATGCACAATGAAGTCCTACCTGATATGCTAGGTAGTTCTCCTCGGTAGTGGACATCTGTTGCAGTTCTACTGGAGCAGATGAGTCTTTTAATTTTAATGGAACACTACTCATGGTGTCACAATACTCCGATTAATTTAGTTGCGTTCCATTCTCATCAAATATTAGTGGTATGTCTGCCCTTAGTGCGTTGAGTGCATTTACAAAGTTATTCCTCTCTGCACCTACGAATCCAGAAGAGTCTAATAAATTGAGTGAACCTAAAGTCTGGTTGACCACGACACCATCCGAATCCAGTAGGTCGATTTGTGCCTTGTTTGAATTGATCGCATCTACGAGGGTTGCTTTGTTAGTTATTGTCGCAGTAAGGGAACCTAAATTACCTACCGCACTATCTAGTAGGTTTAGAGATTGTCCAATATTACCAGCGGTTGTGTTGTTTGCCGAACCAATCGCATCACCAACTTCGGTGTGTAATTCGTTTATCGCACCACGGAGAGTGGTTGCCGATGTAGCAAGAGAGGCGGCACCAATCTCTGCATCGTGTTCGTTGATCGCATCCGCAACAGTTGTCGCAGTAGTAGTCAATGACTGAGTGGGTTCAACAAAGGTATTGAGGGTATCAATCTCTGCTTCCAGTTCCGCAATCGCACCTGATACTGTCGATGCAGTTGTACCCATTGCAACCGCACTGATTGTACCCAACTCTGCATCGTGCTCATTGATTGCACCTGTAAGAGTTTTGGCAGTGGTGGTCAGAGTAGTATGTGGTCTCGCACCAATGTCAGAATCTAGTTCGTTGATACCAGTTACAAGATCATTCGCAGTAGTCGAAAGATCAGTTGCAACTAGATTGTTTGATGTTCCTCGGATACCTACTTCAAGTTCGTTGATACCTGATACGATGTCATTCGCATTGGTAGTCAAGTCTGCCTTGGCATTACCACCACCCGCACCGTGAAGGTCACTATCAAGTTCGTGTAGTGCAGATACGATGTTATTGGCAGTAAAGTCAGCAAGGTCAGTTGCAACTAGATTGTTGGAGGTACCACGAATCCCCAATTCTAGTTCATTGATAGAACCAACTAAATCGGAATCTTCGTTTGTGTTTAAACCATTAGTGCCCCCTGTCGAACCGACATCATATGAGATATGATTCAGATTGGATACCAGTGTAGTAAAGGTATCCTGAATGTCAGTGGTGGTCACTTTTGAAGTTCTTGATGCCATTATAGTTTCTCTACTAATTTATTGAGGAGTACTTTGAGTTCTTCAACATCTTGTTTTAACTCTAAGAACTCTTTATCTTTATTTTGTCGTGCAATCTTTATTGCTTTTGCTTTTTGTATCTCATCTTTATTTATATTAATAATGGCACCCGAATTTGGACATCTTGCCAAATTCGAGTTACCTTCAACTGGTATCCAATTACTCATTAGGTTGCCATTGCAATTGCACGGAAGTCTCGAATAAACGGTACTGCCGATGAGTTGGTACCTTTGAACACTAACTTAAACTGATAGTTAGTAAATTCATCTAATGATCCACTGTCACCACCAATCAAATAACGGTACTCACGGAAGTTTTCATTGTCTGGTGAAACCGTTGTTTCTGGTGCAATCAGTGTCCAGTTTGTAGTAAGAATATCCTCACCATCGTTACCAGTTCTGAAATACAATTCCAAGTCACTACTAGGAGGTCTTCGAGCGGCAAGTATCACTTTCATACCAGTAGCAGGTTCATCCAAACTAGCAACACTACTAATGTGTTTCGCAAGTGAGGAACCACCGAATGCATTGGTCTCCGCAGAGTATGACAATGGGACATTATATCCAACCAAGGTAGTTTCATTCTGATTGTCAATCTGATTTGATTCAGTTGTCAAAGATGCACCCTGTGTGTCAATTACAGGACTTACCGATGGTCGAGATGTTCCCATATCAACTTTAATCGATACTGATCTTGTATTAGCACCGAGGTTTGCTACCTCGTTTGTTGGGTTGGCAACCAATCGTGGAGCAGAGAAATAGTTCTCGTCTCCAACAACAATATCAGTACTGTAGGCAGTTTCGGTTTGATACTTGGTTTCAAGTCCTGCAAGTGATTTACCAGTGATAAACTTACTGCTATAAACCAGTGTAGTATCATCTGGAACCAATGTAGTAAAGTTTGGTGAACAGATGTCGAATTGAAGTTGTTTATCAATCAGAATGTTCTCACCACCAAATCTACCAGACGATGTTGCGGATGAATCAGCATTAAACTGAATACCGAATCCGTCTGCTTTGGTGATCGTTCTTGCACCATTGATAGAGGAACCTTTAACACCATTGTAAGTTGTTGCAGGAGTAAGACCCTCAACATTTACTGTATCACCAATCGAAAATCCATGATTAGGAACAAGCATTACTACTGCATCACTGTCTGCACCTACATCAGCACTCATGTATATTGGGTTGTTATCCAGTATTTCTTTATCGACATCACGGTTCTCAAACACCGCAGTACCAGATGCCTCAAAGTTAGCAGTGAAGATTTTGAATGCAAGGTCTTTGGTCTGATCTGGTTCCCAAGTTGTACCATTCTGAGACTTGAATAATGATCCCATAGATGGTTGACGAGAGATTCTCTTCTCGGTAGAACCTAACTCAAACGCATAGGTCTCTGCGACATACGCATTGTAATTAATAGATTCCGCAAGAAGTACAATCGCATACTCTGTTTCGGGGTTCAAGAAGATTGGTTCTTCAAACTGGAATGTGGTCGGTGCCGCCTCTACCGCTGCTTGTGTCTGTGCGGAAGGAAGATTTACACCATTCGTTCCTGTAGCAGTCGGACTATTGAACACAACAGATTGTGCATGAATCTCAGTCGAACTTGGAGCACCATTGACCATTGGTCGAATCTGTAATTGAATCGGAACAGTAGAATCCTTGGAAGCAAAGAAAGTCTGAACCTTAGTTACAAAGATTCCATTAGGATCAGTTACAAAGAATGATTGTGCCAATGGGTCTTTTACTTGAACTCGTTCAGTCTGAGTCCACCTACGAGTTCTGATCTGAGTGACACGAGTAGAAGTAATAGTCTTCTGTCTAGTATCCAGAGTACCCTGTGCAGTATAGTTGAACGATGCACTTGAAAGTGCGGTATCATTATCATTCTTGCTAATGTCAAGAAGTTTAAACTCACGAGTTCCTGCTCGGAAACGAGTTGTCTTATTGGAAGGAATGAAGAACGAACCAATGATCTCACCCTTCGCATCACTGATTAATTCTTCTGTTCCTTGGGGGTGTGAGGTTGACTTTCTAAATCTATTACTGTATGATGCATCTGTTGCGATAGCACCATATCGATGGAATGTAGACTCAGTTTTACAGAATGCACTTACATCCTTACCATCAAAGAATGGGAAGAACTTAGTTTGGGGTCGTAGACCTTCTGCCTTGAAGAATACTTTTCGTGAACGAATGAATGGTAAGAATGTCAATGACACAGTTCGGTCACCAACTACCTTACGAATAGTCTTTGTACCCATAACCTGTCGTTGTGAGAAAGAACCAATAACATTGAAGTCTTCGTTTCGGGTACCACCATTGGCATTACCAACATTAACAGTTCTAGAACTTTCTTGGGTTACACCTCTCCAGTTCCATGCAGGACTTCCTCTCCAACCACTACCAACATTTGATTGGGTGCTTCCAAATCCAGTGACAGGAACATATGTGTTACCATCATTCCAAAGGAAGTTTCGTCTCTGACTGGCAGTCATGCTCTGGAAACCACTACTAATGTTGCCTAGATTGACTTCAATGTTCTCTATTGCCGAGTTGTTGATTACATTGGCAGGAGTATACTTGGTCTGGAACCAGTTGTCGGTTGCGGGTGACATAGTAATGTTACCTTCACCAGTGATAACTGCGAATGGGTTTACATTCTCCGTACCAGATACAAGTGGTTGTGTGATAGTAGCAGATTCAGTATACTTCAAGTAAACAGTATCACCTTTCAAAATGGTGTTAGTTGACTTAGAAGAATCGTATGCAAGGATCACATCATCTTCTAGAGTAGGTACTGATAGCAGTCCTCGTGATGGATCAATAGCGGCACGATATTCGATGTTATCTGCATCAGAGAATGCTCTGTTTGCAAAGTTGTCCACAAAGAAACCAGACTTGGTTCTTGGGTTTCCTGCCTCATCCAATACCATCAGATTCGCAGTGTCAACTTCAAGTAGACTTAGTGCAGTTGCTTCCTCTACCTTGTCGATTCGATCTTCCAGTTTAGAGATGTCTTTCATTGTAAATCGTTTATGCTTGAATGGCACAACAACCACATCAGAATCATGCAGACCATATGGGTTATGTTCAAGAGTGAACAATGCCAAAGTGTTTTCGGGAGTTGCAGGAATCTGTGAATTGAATCCTGCCTCACCTTGAATATGTTTTACCTCACCTTGGGTACTAACAACAATCTTATCCGCACGAGGTAGATAGTATTCAATATCTGCCTGAACAGTATCACCATTGGTAGGAATCTCGGTTGAAGAGGCAGCGACAAATGCATTACTAGCATTCACACTGTTACGGAAGTCGATCACATCTCGTAGGTTTACAGATGTGTTTACTCCAGTTTGGAAACTAGGAATGTCCTCGTAATCAACCTGACCACTGTAAGAAGTTACAGAGAAGAAGTCCCCTGTACCATGAGTGAAGTGTTTAAATTTAACATAGACATTTCCACTTGGTGCAGTTGCACCAGTCTCAAGTACCATACGACCCAGACCGTAAAATCCTGATCGTTGACCATTGTCTAAGGTAAAGAGGTGAGAAATATCAGCACCACTAGAACTACCTAGTTTTACTTCCGAGACACTAACGATGTCAGTCACACCTAGATCAACATATTTAACAGTGCCATCAGTAGTTATTGAGGTAGTGGCAGTTGCATCTGTAAGGTTTTTCAGACGAACAGTCGGGTTGCCTTTACTTACTTTGGCATAGACAGTGTGTGCTTCGTTTGCCAAAGATGAAATGGTTGCAGTAATATTACCTGTACCACTCAATGTGATAGTCGGACTAGATACAACATCACCATCCGCATCACAAACAATCCACTGTGAAGTGTTAGAGAATGATTCTCCATTAGTTGTCAAGGTGAATGCAAGGTTTGTACCACTCGCAGTACCAGTGAAGATTCGTTGAACTTCGTAAGAAATATCGGTCAATACTTTGGGTCGAGGATTCGGTATTCCGAACATCATGTTTGTACTGCGAACTTCTTTCAGTACTGCCTGACTACCCTCAAGAACA
>Ga0181402_1000279_pt1 | contig 19049 bp, 19 predicted proteins | sample 25SPOviralmetaG_FD_130131 | JGI IMG/M metagenome (GOLD analysis project Ga0181402, IMG submission 130131) | Marine viral communities from the oligotrophic San Pedro Time Series (SPOT) site, San Pedro Channel, CA, USA - 25 SPOT_SRF_2011-08-17 | ecosystem: Environmental > Aquatic > Marine > Strait...
ATAAATTGGCGTCCTTCTGACAACCGATTTGGATATTAACAGGAGTTACTATGTCCGATACCTACGAAAATGATATTATTAATGTTCTTGATGACGATGAGGAAGATAGAGGTTCGTACAGTAACATTGTGAGTTACGTTGAAGATAGATTTGAAAGAGCAAAGGATGCAAGGTATCATGATGAATCAAGATGGCTACAATCGTATAGAAATTATCGGGGCATCTATGGCCCAGAAGTTCAATTTACTGAAACGGAAAAGTCGCGTGTGTTTATTAAGGTTACGAAAACGAAAGTGCTGGCGGCGTATGGTCAGCTAATTGATGTACTGTTTAGTCAGAACAAGTTTCCGATTAGTGTAGATCCTACTACTCTACCTGAAGGCGTAGCAGATACAGTTAACATAGATCCTGCGGTAGAGGCAGCCGAGCAAGAATTAATAGATCGGTTTGGTTTTGAAGGAGATGACAAAGAAGATATCTCAGATAAACTTGGACCTCTTAGAGAAGATTTAAAAGATTTTAAAAACGTCCAAGAAGGTCCAGGTGCAACTCCTACTTCTTTAACTTTTGAACCTGCTATGGTTGCTGCTAAAAAGATGGAAAAGAAGATTAAGGATCAGTTAGAAGAATCTGCTGCTACTCGACATCTACGACATAGTTGTTTTGAATGTGTGACGTTTGGCACTGGGATCATGAAAGGTCCATTTGCTTTTGATAAAGAATATTCTAATTGGGGTGAGGATGGTGAGTATAACCCAATTATGAAAACAGTACCACAGGTAGAACATACATCAATCTGGAACTTCTATCCTGATCCCGATGCTTACAGCATGTACGATTGTGATTATGTTGTCGAGCGGCATAGAATGACACGCTCTCAAGTTAGGTATCTTAAAAAGCGTCCTTACTTTAGAAACGATGCAATTGAAGAAGCAATTAAGTATGGCCCTGACTACACTAGAGAATGGTGGGAAAACGATCTTGATGACAATCAAACTGCCGAGGGTAACTCAGCTTACTCAGGCACTGATATTGAAAGATACGAGGTTTTAGAGTTTTGGGGTACTGTTGATGCTCAGATAGCTCGTGATAATAATTTGGAGATTCCCGATGATTACAAAAATGAAGATGAAGTTCAAATTAATTGCTGGGTATGTAACGGAGAAGTATTACGCCTTGTTATTAATCCCTTCACGCCTAAAAGAATACCTTATTTTGCGACCCCTTACGAAGTTAACCCATACTCTTTCTTCGGCGTGGGACTCGCTGAGAACATGGATGATACGCAAACTCTCATGAATGGCTTCATGCGATTAGCAGTTGACAACGCTGTTCTCTCTGGGAACCTGTTAATCGAAGTAGACGAATCTAACCTGACTCCTGGTCAGGACTTAACTGTTTATCCTGGTAAGGTCTTCCGCAGACAAGGCGGTGCGCCAGGACAAGCAATCTTTGGTACGAAGTTTCCTAATGTGTCTGGTGAGAACATGATGCTCTTTGATAAGGCGCGTGTTCTTGCTGATGAGTCCTCTGGTCTACCGTCGTACTCTTATGGGCAGACAGGTGTTCAAGGCACTGGTCGAACTGCATCTGGTATCTCTATGCTGATGGGTGCTGCTAGTGGTTCTATTCGTACTGTGATTAAAAACTTAGATGATTTTTTACTTCGTCCTTTGGGTGAAGCTATGTTTGCATTTAACATGCAGTTTGATTTTGATCCAGAACTGAAAGGTGACCTAGAAGTTAAGGCTCGTGGAACTGAAAGCTTTATGCAGAATGAAGTTCGGTCACAACGACTCATTAGTTTCTTACAGATTGTCAGCAATCCTACCTTAGCTCCTTTTGCTAAGTTTCCATATATCATGCGTGAGATCGCAGCTACAATGGATTTAGATGTAGATAAAATTACTAATAGTCCAGAAGAGGCTATGAGACAAGCCTTGATGATGCAGCAGATGCAAAAAGAAGCAATGGGTGATCCTGCACAAGCTGCTGTCGGACAAGACCCAATGGGTACTGGTGGCGGAACTATTGGTACTGGTCAAGCTCCTGTTCCAGGTGAGCAAGGTGCTCCTACAGGTGGTGGAGATCAAAGACCACCTCAACAACAGCAACAAGAGCTTCCCCCTGAATTATTACAAGCACTTCAACAAGTAGGTGGGTAATGGATACTAAACTTGCTAAACAAGTTTTACCTTTAGTTAATACAGCACGTTTTACAGAGTTACTAGAATTATATTTGAACGAGAAGATTAATGAGCATCATCGTGTATTAGAACAGTCTGATGATGCAGCGACTCTGCATAGGGCGCAGGGTGCAGTTACTGCGCTAAAAAAACTAATGCACATGAAAGATGAAGTGCAGGGATCAGCAAGAAGGGATTAATTATGGCAGAGATGACTGAAAAGCAAATGGAGATGCTGCTCAAAAGTGATGCAGATCGGACCAGAGGTTTCACCCAAGAAGAGATGGATGAAATGCAGCAAGAGCTTGACAGGCAAAATTTAGAAGATAAGCAACGTCAAGACGAGGAGATGAAAGAAGAGTTTTCTCCTGGCTTAGAGGAGGATAGAACTGCCCCTCTTAAAGAAGAACCAGAAACTCGTAAAGCATCTGCTGATATGTCTGTTGGTGAGTTTGTTGCTAGTATGTTAGGTGATGATAAAAATGAAGAAGTTGTTACAGCAGCAGAGGGTGGTTCAATTGAAAAAGAAGCTGACTTTGTTAAAGACGACGATGAAGAACCTGCTGATCCTCCTCCAGGCGCAACACCAGAAGAAGTGGCCGACGATATCCCAGCGTACCTGTCTACCGGAGAGTATGTGTTACCTGCCAATGTTGTAAGGTATATTGGCCTACAACAAATCGTAGCTATGCATAAAGGTGCTTTATCTGAACTGCAACAAATGGAAGATCTCGACATCATCGAAAACGTAGATGAAAATGGTATGGTTGAGGAAGACGATGATGAGATGGATTATCTAAAAGAACCTAAAGGTGTCGTCAAGACTACTCTTGTTGTTGCCAAGCCACACCCTAGCGGTATGATGGCTATGCCTTTTCAACAAGGCGGCGATATTGGGCAAGATGATACTCTAGGTGAAGAAGATGAAGAAGATACTTCTATGGAGGGTTTTGATTTAGATACCGGTGATAGATCTTATGGTGATCAAGGTTTTGGAACAGGTCTTGATGAAGGGGGCGAGGATAAAGACGAAGATGACCTAGGTCTTATGGGAAGACTAGAAGACGCTGCGCGTGACTTTACTACTCCGAAAAGTAAGACAGACATGCCTGGTCATCTAGCTGCTCTTCTGGGGCCAATAGGGCTTGCTGCTAAAGGTATATCCTCGATAATGGGTAAGCTCTCTGATGCAGGATATGATATTGATCCAGACTCGGCTGGGCCTGATGTAGACGATAGAGACATCGGTGGCGGTGAACCAGATGACCCCATTACTAAGCAAGCTAAAGAGGATGATGAAACAGAAAAGACTAAAAAGTTAATTGAAGAACTAGAACGCTCAAAAGGCGGTAAAAGATATAAAGTAGATCCTGTAGAGGCTCTTAGATTTGGTCAGCTAGGAGAAGAATACACTAGAGGTTCTTTCTTTCAACGATAATTTCACGAGGGCTACTTTTTACCCCTAACATGGTGTTAGGCTACTAAAGACCCCCAATAAGGAGAAGACCATGACTATGGCTGAAGTACAAGAAGATCGCGTTGCTACTATTAAATATAAGCGAGATAGAGTTTCTGAAGATGAGCAAGAGATTGCAGAGTTGGAAGCAGAGCGAAACAAAGATGTAGAAGCTCAACGCGAAGAAGAAGCAGAGCAAGAACTAGGTGCAGAGGAACAGACATACAAAAAAAGATATGGTGATCTACGTCGCCACACGCAAAAAATTCAAGATGAAAATAAACGCCAGCTACAAAAGCTTCAAGATCAAGTAGAGGCTTTAACTAAGAAACAAGTTAAACTACCTAAATCTGATGAAGAGCTTGAAAAGTGGACTGAGCAATATCCTGATGTTGCAAAGATTGTAGAAACAATCGCCTCTAAAAAAGCTATGGAGGCTAGTAACGACGTAGAAGAAAAGCTTCGCCGAGTCGAAGAATTAGAACTTAGGATTGAGCGAGAAAAAGCTGAGACTGAATTATCTAGGCTTCATCCAGACTACGATGATTTACGACAAGATAAAGACTTCCACGACTGGGTTAATGAGCAACCTAAATGGATTCAAAGTGCTCTGTATGAAAATGACACTGACTTTTTAGGTGCAGCTAAAGCCATTGATCTGTATAAATCAGAGACTGGTAAGAAAGCAAAGAACAAAGACACGGGCGCAGCCAAGTCTGTAAGGACCAGTAAGCGTTCAGAAGAATTAACAGAGGGTAAAAACTCTTGGTCAGAGTCCAGAGTAAGACAATTATCTGGTGCTGACTTTGAGAGATTCCAAGAAGATATTGAAAAAGCTATCCGTAGTGGTAACTTTGATTATGATATTTCTGGAGGTGCTCGTTAATTTTTTACTTGACAAACAAATATCACTATGATATAATAGCTACAAAATACTAAAAGATGCCTTCCATTCGGAACCACCATCTAAACCATTTAGTGAGGGGAGTAATGAAACTCCCCCACTTTTTCAAAGGCTAACCCTAGCCTTCAACTACCTGATAATCTAGGCCGGATCTTCTTCCCACCCTATCCTTGTCAGCCTTGAAGTGTCCCTCGTTAGCTCTTTTATGCACTTTCTTAAAGGAGAAAACTCATGGCATTTAGAAGTGCGGCAGGATATGCAAACCTTCCTAACGGCAATTTTTCGCCGATTATCTATTCCAAGAAGGTCCAAACTGCCTTTAGAAAAGTATCTGTTGTTGAGGATATTACTAACAACGATTACTTTGGCGAAATCGCCAACTTTGGTGACACTGTACGTATCATCAAAGAACCAGAAATTTCGGTTCAAGAATATTCTCGTGGGACGCAGATTGTTCCACAAGAGCTAGACGATGAGGATTTCACCCTCGTTGTCGACCAGGCTAACTACTTTGCGTTCAAGATTGACGACATCGAAGAAGCCCACAGCCACATTAACTTTGAATCTTTGGCAACTGACCGCGCTGGCTATCGCTTGCGTGACCAGTATGACCAAGAGATCTTTGGTTACATGGCTGGCTTTAAGCAGTCTGCTTTGCATGGCAACGCTGATACAGCCCGTGTTGCTGCCGATAAGTCCGGTACTGACCCAATCAGCACTGTTGATGCAGACGGTATCTTGAACAGCATGAAGCTGACATCCACTGACATGGGTATTGGTTCTACCACTGCTAACTCTATTCCGATTACTGCTACTCCGACGAGCACTAACTCTTCGGCTCTGGCTGTCTTGAATAGAATGGCTCGTAGACTTGACCAACAGAATGTTGACCGTGATGGTCGCTGGCTTGTTGTCGATCCCGTGTTTGCTGAAGTCCTTAACGATGAAAACTCGAAACTGTTGAACAACGACTTTGCTGGTCGCCAGGATGCTGGTGATATCCTTCGCAATGGTCGCGTCATGGACGGTTTGATTCGTGGCTTCCGTATCTACATGTCGAATAACCTGCCAACTCTTGGCACAGGCCCAGGCACGACTGCCGCTGCTGGTTCATCCTCGAACTTCGGTGTCATTCTTGCCGGTCATGATTCGGCTGTTGCTACAGCTTCACAAATCGAAAAAGTTGAGACTTATCGTGACAACGATAGCTTTGCAGACGTTGTACGTGGTTTGCACATGTACGGTCGTAAGCTGCTTCGCCCTGAAGCAATTATTACCGCAGCCTACAACCTGCATTCATAAGGAGGATAGAACATGGCTACAGTAGATATGACTGTTGGTGGTGTTGCAAATGGCGCAGCCACCTCCATTAACCACAAGTCCCGCATGGGCGCTCAGATGCCTTACACCGTTGAGTTCACGCTTGACTTTGCTGAGGCAACTACTGCTAAAGGCTCCGCATTAGCAGCTGGTGACATTTTCCAAGTTATTGATGTCCCTGCAAATACGCTACTGCATGGTGCGCTTGCTGAGTGCGTCGTTGCCGTAAACAGTACACTTGCTACCGTTGATGTTGATGTTGCGGCTGGCGATGACTTCATTGATGGCGGTGATGCTGCCACCACTGGTTTCATGGCAATCGGGTCTAACGGCCTTGCTCCTTTTGGTGCAAACACTGTTAACCCAGCTTCTGCTGCTGACACTATCGACGTTAAACTCGCTACTGTTGGTGACACTGCGGTTGCCACTGGTAAGATTCGTGTTATCGCATTCATGACTGATTGCACCACGAAACTGGGTCCAAATGAAGTGGACCGAGACACTCTTGCCTAACTAAGATAGGGGAGGTCTTAACGGGCCTCCCCGACTTTATAGGAGCACTCATGGGAATTACACTTAAATGTTCTATTGATGATGAAACATTAAAAAAACATTATGAAATAAATAAAGATCAAAAAGTTCCCTGGATCTATAAACTAAAAAATAGTGCTAGAAAAAGAAAAGACAAAGTTTTAATTTGTGCTGGCGGTCCTTCTATCAGGGAGTTCCATCCTCTTATCCAAAATTGGAAAGGGGATATTTTCGCATCTAAGACTGTAGAGTATTTAGAGAACATAGGCGTTACACCACATTACTGTATTCATGTTGATGCAGGTGATAACGAACCTAACAGAGTTTGGAAAAATAAAAAAACAAACTACTTGTTCTCAACTCAAATTAAACCTGAAGTATTTGATGTAGCTAAAGGCTGCAAAGTTTTTAAGTTTAATACTATTTCTTCAAATGAGTGGATGCCTCCTAATTTAATTGCAGGTGGTTCTAATTGCACCGCACAAGCTTTATTTTTATGTGCATGGTTAGGCTACAAAGAAATACACATTACAGGATTTGATTGTGGTTTTAAAGAAGATCCTGACGGTACTATGATTTTAAATGTAAATCGTAATAACTTTATTAAGAATGATCACCCTAAAATCACTGTAAATGACCATGCACGGGGCTTAAAATTCCAAACAAATGCTGAATACTTAGGCATGGCCCAAGAGGCTACTAAAATTATTCAAATCCTGTCTAGGGATAAAAATATTATATTTCGTGCATACGGAAACTCTGTATTTACGACGACGGTAGACGCTGATATTAAAAAAGGATCTTACTCATTAGGTTCAGACGTACCACTTAAATGGTTGAAAGCAGCATAAATGGCAACAACTTTTATTACACTTGTTAATGATGTAGCAAAGCGCCTCAACGAAGTTCAGGTGACTACGGCTGATTTTTTAACAGTGGTTGGCTTTCATTCTCAGATTAAAGACTCTGTAAATGTTTCTCTTCAAGAGGTAGGGCAGGAGCAGTTTGAGTTTCCATTTAATCATGCTACAGCTAATATTACAACATCTACAGGCACTGCTGTATACGCCCTCGAAAGTGATATGAAGTCAGCAGATCTGGATACATTTAGAATCCGTAAAAGCACTGCCGATGGTATCGACGCTCAACGGCTCAGAGAAATTAACTTTGATACGTTTATCCAAAGATTTTATGAGCGTGATGAAAATGCAAATGTAGGTGACTTTGATACTCCTAACTACGTTTATAGGACTTTGGACAATAGAGTTGGCTTTAGCCCCGTCCCCGATAAAGCATACACAATTTCCTATGATTATTTTAAATTTCAAACTGACTTGGTAAATCACTCTGATACGATGGCTGTTCCTGATAGTTTTAAAAACGTCGTAATTGATGGTGCTATGTTCCAAGCATATATGTTTCGAGATAACTCTCAACAAGCCGCTATTGCTAGACAACGATTTGAAAAAGGTGTAGAAAATATGCGGAAGTTGTTAGTTAACAGATTTACTGATGTAAGAGATACGAGAGTAAGCAGGTTAATTAATTACCCGCACGGTGATAAGTAATGACTGACAATCTCCGCGATGCCACCATCATAGCGCGGGGCGGTCTTTACACTAACGAAGATGCGCTCACACTTGCTGCTACTCAACCAGGATCAGCCATCCGACTAACTAACTTTGAGATTTCTCAGTTTGGTGGTTATAGACGAATAAATGGTTTTAGTGCTTTTGACTCATCTAATCCTACAGTTCCTGGTACTGGCGCAGTCTTAGGTCTTTGGATTCACCAAGATAAAGTTTACGCTGCTAGACGAAACGCTGTTGATTCTACATCTGCAACTCTTCCTGCTGGAGCCGTATCAGTATCATCAGGAAGCACTACAGTAACTGTTGTATCTACAGCACATGGTTTATCAACAGGCCAGTTAATTTCTTTTGTTAATGTTAGCACTTTAGGGAGTTTAACTTTTACAGGTAAAGAGTTTCCAGTTGCTACAGTTACTAGCGCAAATGGTTTTACCTTTCTATCGTCTAGTGCAGCAGCATCTACGGAAGTCAGTTCTGCCGCTAATATTAGTTACACAGTAAGTAAATTCTATTCGATCTTTGAACATACCTCAACATCTGGCTGGACTAATATTTCTACTGCGTCCAGTATACACACCAGATCAGCTATTGGGGTTAGCAGAATCAGAACAACAGAACATAGCTTCACAGGTAAAGAAGTTGTGTTTGGTGTAGACGGTGTAAATAAACCTTTTAGACAATCGACCGCAACAATTATAGAGGTGTTTAGTAACCAAGGTACTAGCAGCACTGATACAAATAGTCAACTAACAAATCCGTTTACAACAACTAGTGGGTCAGCAGTTGTAGCAGTTGTATCAACAGGTCATGGACTTACTGTAGGTGATACAGCAAGGTTTAGCAACATTGATGTGGACCTTGGTAATCAGACGGCTAACAGCGTAGACTTTACTGTAGCTACGGTTACATCTGCAAACGGGTTTACGTTTAATCTTTCAGCCCCATCATCTGCTGCTAATCAAACTGCTGTAGGTGGCTCTGCTGTAAACTTCTTTTATAGCTATGCCTCAGATAGTGATCTAAGTGGTGTGGCTCTTGTATCGGATTTTAGAAATCATGTTTTTGTAGCAGGTAATCCCGATAATCCTAACAATGTTATTTTTAGTGAGCCTAATACAGATTTAAAATTTACTACTGGTGGCGGTGGTGGTGTAGTCAATGTAGGCTTTCCTGTAACAGCCCTCGCTAAATTTAGAGACTCTCTGTTTGTATTTGGTAAAAATAAAATTAAAAGAATTACAGGGAATAACGCTACTGACTTTGTTTTATCTGAAGTTGCAAATAACACCGGCTGTATTGCAACCGATAGCGTAATTGAGATTGGTGGTGACGTTCTATTCTTAGCATCAGATGGTATCCGACCTATCCAGGGTACAGCAAGAATCGGTGACGTTGAACTGCAAACCATCTCTAAACCAATTCAGCAGGTTCTAAGACGATTACCAGAAACTTTTGACTTATCACTATTAAACGGTGTTGTCATTAGAAATAAGTCTCAGTTTAGATATTTCTTCCCTACCTCTACTGTAGCTCAAGCAGATGCTCAAGGGATTATCGGGGGCTTACGTTTTGCAGATAACAGAGTTGGTTGGGAATTTGGAGAACTCTTAGGTATCAGATCTTTTGTTGCTACCTCTGGTCTAATTAATAATGTTGAAAGAGTGTTGCACGGCGATATTAATGGTAATGTTTTTGAACAAGAGATAGGCAGTGACTTTGCTGGAGAAGATATTCTAGCTGTTTACGCAACACCTTTTTTCTATTTCGATAGTACAGAGAAAAGAAAAACATTTCAAAAGGTTTCTCTTTTTACTAGGCCAGAAGGAAGCGCAGATTTTAATATGGCAGTATACTTTGACTGGGACGATCCCGCTAAATTAAACCCAGGAAGTTACACTTTATCAACTCAGGGCGCTTTATTAAGATACTTTACTACTGGCGGCACATACGGATCTACGTTTACTTTTGGTGGATCTTCAAGTCCAGTTTTAGAGAAACAACTTCAGGGATCAGGCCGTGCGATGGGCCTCGTTATTACATCGTTTGGAACTCAAGCTCCTTATAGTATTCAGGGGTGGGGCTTGACTTGGCAACCAGCAGGATACAGATAAATGGCAGGTTATAGTAGACAATCAGCGGCTCAGATAGTAAACGGTGAGATTGTTTCTGCACCACCGTTGAACGCTGAGTTTAACCAAGTTCTTGCGGCTTTTAATGCAAGCACTGGTCACAGACATGATGGAACCGCAAACGAAGGTCCACTTATTGCACTGATTGCTGATCCTAACAGACATAACGAAGTTCTTATTAATACCTCTCTCAATCAAATTGATTTTAAGATTAATGTTAGCTCTGCTGCTGTTACACAATTTTCTTTAGTTGATGGTGCTATTCTTCCTACCACAGACGATGATATTAGCTTAGGTTCTACCACAGCAGAGTTTAAAGATCTATTCTTAGATGGCACTGCTAACATTGACTCTCTCGTTGCAGATACTGCCGATATTAACGCAGGTACAATTGATGGCGTTACAATTGGTGGTAACGCAGCAGGTGCAGGTACATTTACTGTATTAAATGCTTCGTCAGTAGATATCAACTCTGGTACGATTGATAATGCAGTTATTGGCGGGGCAACTCCGGCTGCTGGTACATTCACTGTAGTAAATGCTTCATCAGCAGATATTGACTCAGGTACTATTGATAATGCCGTGATTGGTGGGGCAACACCTGCTGCGGGTACATTTACCACACTAGGCGCAACTAATGTCACTGTTACTGGTAGCGCATCCAGCATTGGTGCAGTTGCGTTTACATCTACCTCGGCTACTGTAACAGGTGATCTATCTGTTTCCGGTTCTATAACAGCATCCACCTTATCTGTAGCAGGAAACATTAGCGCATCTACTATTAGTGTAAGTAACATTACCGCTACAGGAAGTGCATCATCAATCGGTGCTGCTACCTTTACCTCTACAGCAGTTACAATTACTAAAATGATTTCTGGTAATGTTGCTATTACCGGCGGATCAATCACTGGCATTACTAATATCTTTGATCCTGGTTCTGCTATGTCCTACACATTTAGTGGGGCAACCGCTGATGCAGACCCAGGTAATGGTAATATTAGACTTAACAACGCTTCATCAACAGCAGCAACAACAATCTTTATTGATAATGTAGACGCTCTCAGCAGTGCTGATATGACTGCGTTTATCTCATTGCTGTCAGGCGGTAACAATCCTTCTGGTGTCCTCGGTACTATTACACTTCGTAAAGCTACCTTCCCAGAAGTTTTTGCTCAGTATAGTGTAACAGCAGTTACGAATGCTTCTGGCTATCAAAAGCTAACTGTCGCTAATAAAGGCGCAAGTGGGGCCGCGCCATTTACAAGTGGTGATTCGTTATTAGTTGACCTTATGTTGACTGGCGATAAGGGTGACGCGGGTACTGGTGATGTATCTGGCCCAGGTAGTACAACAGATGATGCTGTGGTGCGGTTTAATGGGACAGGTGGTTCAAACTTAAATAACTCTGGTGTCATCATTGATGATTCTAACAATGTCACGGGTGTTAATTCACTTGCCGTAACCACTAACATCACAGCGTCTAATATTACTATTGTAGGCAGTGCTTCTACTATCGGGGCGGTAGCCTTTACTAGCACATCTGCTACAGTGACAGGTGGACTAACAGTTACTGGTGCAGTAACAGCATCTAACATTACTATTGTAGGCAGTGCTTCTACAATTGGAGCGGTAGCCTTTACTAGCACATCTGCTACAGTAACTGGTAATCTCACTGTATCAGGTTCAATTACAGCGAGTAGTCTAACTGTTAATGGTAACATCAGTGCATCCAGCTTATCTGTAAGTAACGTCACTGTTGTCGGCAGTGCTTCTAGTATTGGCTCTTTAGCTATTACGTCAACCTCTGCAACGATCACCGGAGATCTTACTGTTTCTGGTGCTATTACAGCCAGCACAATTGGCGCTAGTAATATTACGATAACAGGTTCAGCGTCTAGCATTGGTGCTGTTGCTATCACCTCAACAACCGCTACAGTTACAGGTGATCTTACCGTATCTGGTGCTATTACTGCAACTACAATCGGTGCAACAAATGTTACAGTTACAGGCAGCGCATCGTCAATCGGTGCGATAACGATTACGACTACAGGCGTAGGTATTAATACCGCAGCAGTTACATCAGGTACTGCTTTAGAAGTTACTGGTAATATGCGTATTACAACTACGGGTAACGGCCTGATCTTCCCTGACGGGTCTAAACAAGAGACAGCCGCTACAGGTGGTGCAGGTCTTGCAATTGCTATGGCACTAATTTTTGGATAATTAAAATGGTATGGTATTTCAAAGAGGGAGCTTATAACCCACAACAAACTCTCCCCCCTAGAATAAGGGTTCCTGATTCTCAATCACCCGGTGGTAATAGAACGTATACCGGAGAGGCCGTATTAAATCATTTTACGGAGGCTGGTTATACAGAAGTACCTGACCCTCCCAGTTTTAATAAAGATACTCATAGGTTAGATTGGTCAAACGACGAATGGGTTGTAAGTGAAAAAATTCCGGAACCTGAAAATGTTCCATGGAGTGAGGTTGTCAATGATCCAACAGACGGATGGAGGCTTCGCATTAGACGCCCAGAAGATCAAATTCCTGGCGAACCTGACCCTGCTGACTTTGAGTCAGAAGAGGCTTGGTTGGAGCATATAAATGGCTAAAGTACATAAAGGAGTAATTAATTATGGCAGCGCCTAATATCGTCAATGTTGCTACTATTACCGCAAAGACTGATTCAGTTGCGCTAAGTTCGACTGGTGGTATTAGTGTTCTAAGCAACGCATCTAATAGTGGAATAGTTATGCAGGTGGTATCACTTTATGCAGCGAATGTGGACGGTAGTGCAGCCGCCGATGTAACAGTCACAGTTCATAATGAACCGGCAGGAGCAGGTACAGGTTTTGCGCTGGCAAGTACGGTTGTAGTCCCTGCGGATGCCTCAGTTGTGGTTATTGATAAAAACTCACCTATCTTTTTAGAGGAGGCAATGAGTATTAAAGCAACTCCATCTGCTGCTGATGATATTGAGATTACAGTCTCTTATCAGGAAATAAGTTAACAATAGGATTATACGATAATGGCAAGAAGTATTGGATTTGATCATGTTAGCGCAACAGCTACCTCTTTTGTTTGGGATTTGAATGAAGTAGCTGAGAGAAATCAATTGGATACATGGGAAAAATTGCCACTAAATCAGCTTGATGTTTTAGTTGTCGGAGGTGGTGGCGGTGGCGGTAATACCGGCTATGGCGGAGGTGGCGGTGCAGGAGGTTTTCTTGTGACTACTGGCGCAACAGTAACGAACGGTATACCCTACATAGTTACAATCGGAAACGGTGGCGGAGTCCAAGCGAATGGTGCATCCAGTAGTTTTAAAGATTCCGCCGAAACACTTAATCTTGTTGCAATTGGGGGGGGTCATGGTGCTGGCGAACCACCGTCTCCCTTTAAAAATAATGATGGTAATCCAGGGGGATCTGGCGGCGGTGGAACGGGTGGACCTCCAAGCCCATCAACACATGGCATAGGTGGTGGTTCAACCGCCAATGGTAATCCAGGGGGCGGTGGAACGCCCGGTTATAAAGCTGGTGGCGGCGGTGGAGCCGGTGAGCCTGGAGTACCTGGAAATCCTAGACCAAGGTTGGCCGGCACTACCGCCGCTGCCGCAGCAGCCGGATTTAACCCCATTAATCAGAAGTTCGGTACTTCAGGTGGCGATGGAGCGCCCAATACATTTCAAGACGGTACTTCGATTATTTATGCTGGTGGTGGTAGTGGAAAGTACGGTGATACTGGTATTACTTTCCCTGTATTTGGAGGTGGCGGGGGTGGTTCCCTTTCAACTGGAGCCCCAGGTTCATCGGGGACAGACGGCTTAGGTGGTGGCGGGGGTAAACAAGCCCCCGGCGGGAAAGGTGTTGTTATTATTAGATACCCTTCAGAATACCCCGATATTGTTTTTACAACTGGTGCTGCTACAAAAAGAACGTACTCAACATTTAAATCTTTTCAATTTACCTCAAGCGCAGTGATACAATTTGTATAATTATGTTTAAAAACAAAACTTTTATTTTATTCGCTGGTATGCCTAGAACTGGATCTACATTACTAGCATCTATTTTGTCGCAGAACCCTCATGTTCATGGTAGCGGCAACAGCCCTTTAGTAGATTTAATGTGGAATGCTCATAATTCTGTTGATCAAAATGGGGCGAGAGAAGATCTCAACGCACAAAAAAGATTAGAAGATATGCGGACAGATTTAGTAGCCTCTACTATTAAGTCATATTATAAAAATGCAATCAACGAAAAATTTATTATTGAAAAAGGTAGGGGATGGTTACTGGCTGCAAATAGAAAATTAGCCATGAAATATTTTGGTATGGACGTTAAGGTAATTTGTTTTAGACGCCCCGTAGAGCAAATTATTAGTTCTTTTTACAACTTAATGCACCCAAAGTATTCTGACGAACATATTTATAATTGGCTTTTAGGGAGTGACGTTCCTATCCACAATAATCTTAAAGGATGTAAATTATCTAAGTTCGTAAAAGATCCGAATGTTTTGCATCTTGAGTATGACGATATTATTAACAATACCCCGGATGTGCTAAATAAAGTATACGAATTTTGTGATCTACCTGCATATCAGCACGATCTTTCTAATATCACTCGTCCTTTTGAAGAAGATGATTTTAGCTACGAAATTAATAAACTACATGAAGTGCGGCCTACAATATCAAGACGCAGTCACAAAGTAAAGTTACCTGAACAATTCTTAAAGGTCGGTCAAGAACTGACAAAGCAACTCTACCGCTACGGTTAAGCTAGGAATATTTAATGGATATCTCACCTGTAATCTTTTGGAATATTGTACTGACTTTAATTATTGCCCCAGCATTTTGGGGGTTTCGTAGTTTGATTGCAGAGTTAAAACGTATTGATATATTATTAAACAAAACTCGTGAAGAGTATGCTACCCGTACAGAAGTTAGAGATGATATGCGGCAAGTTATGGATGCACTTCATCGCGTAGAAGATAAATTAGATAAAGCATTAGAGAGGACAAGTTAATGTATCAAGACATTGGCGATATGATGGCAGATCAAGAAAGAGTAGCAATGCAACAAGGTGGTATGGTTCAGATGCCTGGATCTATGACTGCTGCACAAGCTAACCCAGCTAACCCTGGTATGAGTGGTATCATGGCTCCGGTTACGATTGATCCTGTTGTACCACAAGCACAAGTCCAAAACAACCCAGAACAACCACAACAAATGATGCAGATGCCTCAGATGCAACAGTCTGGTCAAATGGAATTAGACTTAGGTGAAGCTCCTGTTGGTATGATGTCACCTCAACAGCAACCTGCTGTAAACGTAGCAGAGTTACAAGCTGGTGGTATGGTAATGGATAGTCCAGAAGAAGACTTCCAAAGAATGGGTGATCCTATGCAAGTCCAGCCGATGAGAAATCCTCTGGCTGTTATGAACCCGTTAATGAATCCAGACTTGCGGACGGCTTAATTTAGGATAGTAGAATGGCTTTTTCAAATAAAGAACTGGCAAGTATTACAGACTACACTGGCCAAATGGGTGAAGGTAGACATGGCGTTCATGTAAGAAATTTAGGCGAGAAAGTCAAACAGGGTGATCAGGATGCCTTTAACAGATTAACCCGGATGAATGAATATCTTGGTTCAGTGGGTTATGAAAGTGCTAAGTTTGATATTCCTCAACTTGGCGAACCGTTTGATAAAGCTAAACTAGCTCAGATTAGTGGCTATGATCAATCTCCCATGTATAGAGGCTTTGGTGGTACAGTTGACACTGCAATGGGTCAAGGTCGTCATGGTAACTATGTGTTTGATCTTTTGGCGGCTTCTCGTGGTGGAGATACAGAAGCCACTACTAAACTAAATAATATGAATGCTTATTTAGAAAGATCCGGTCAAGGCAACGCTGTATTAGATATTTCAGGAGCTTCTTTCTCTGATAAGCCTGTCAATAGAGAGTTAAGACAGGCAACAGGTTACACTGGCTTTTTTGGACCTGATGCAAAAGAGGGTGAAAAGTTTGGTGATTTTGTTCAGAAGCTTTCAGATAATAAAAATTTTGATGCTGTAGCAAAAGTTAATCAAGTTTTAGAAAAGTATGGATATGGTAGCATCCCAGACTATGCTGAATTTTATAAGCCTAAACCTAGTCAAACTCTTGCAGATGAAGCTGTTGAAAAAGGATACTCAGGAGATTTAACTGATTTAGATGCTATTGGTAGATACCTGTCAGCTACAGGTTCTAGGTCTTCATATATTGATGCTTACGGTCAGGTTACTCCTACAGGTACGCTAGAGGCTAGACGAGATGCGCCATCTTTAGCTCCAGGCACTGAACTTTCATTAAGTCAATATGAAATAAAACCAGGAGAGCTTTTAGATACTCAAAGCTATCTGACAGACCCTACTAAGTTTAACACCCCTGTTGCACAAGCTGCGACAGTTGCTGCCGAACAACAATCAAAAACTGTTGCTGGTAGTGTATCTCCAGTTACCGCTGCGGAAACAATTGCACAAGCAAAGATTCAAGGGGCAGAACAACAAGGATTATCTGATTTAGTTACTGCTCAGACTGGCACTGTTTCAACAGAGTCTACTGTTCAAGGACAACTAAATAGTCTTATGGCTCAGTTTGAAGGTGGTCAAGTACCAGCATTTGCTGCCGGTGCTATTAGGACTGCTGAACAACGTCTAGCTGCCAGAGGTATGGGTGCATCTAGTATGGCTGGCGCGGCATTAGTTCAAGCTGCTATGGAAGCTAGTATACCTATTGCTGCTGCTGATGCGGAGACATATCGCCGTATGTCAGAGTTAAATCTCAATAACAGACAGCAAGCAGAAGTTCTTAACTCTCAAATGACATTGCAACTTGATTTGCAGAACTTATCTAATGATCAACAGGCTGCTGTTATTAACGAACAAAATCGTGTTCAATCCATCTTTACTGATCAGGCTGCTCAAAATTCTGCTAGGCAATTTAATGCTCAGAGTGATCAACAGAACGATCAATTCTTTGCTAACTTATTTAACTCTACCTCTCAATTTAATGCCGCTCAACAAAATGCTATTTCTCAATATAATGCAGGGCAAGAAAATGCAATGAATGAATTTAACGCTACCCTTAGCTCTAACAGAGAACAGTTTGAAGTAAAAAATTCAATTGTAATTGATCAAGCTAATGCCACATATCGCCGTGCTGTAAACACAGGTAATACAGCCTTGCAAAATGCAGAGAATGAGTTCAATGTAAGAAACTTATTTAACATTAGTGAAGCAGCATATGCAAATCTTTTGCAACAGCATAGAGATGAATTAGCTTTTGCTAGACAACAGTATCAAAATAGAGATCAATATTTTTCTAATCTAAGTTTAGCTTCTATTCAGCACGATAAAAATATTGATCAATCCTTTATAGATTCAATGGGTTCACTTGTTTCTACAGTAGGAACTGGCTTTTTGTTTAAAAATCTAGGTATAATTTAATAAGGAATTAGAACATGGCTATCTCTAGCAGTAAGTTTCATCAAATGGCTCGTAGAGTATCACAAACTCGTGAGACAGCAAAGTTTAAAGCTGCTCCTGTAAGTTTTAATAGTATTATGGGATACAATGACAGAGTTAACAAGTCCAGTGTTACAGCTAAGTCTGTTAAATCACTGCAAGCTGCATACGAAAATTCGTTAGATGCATTAGGTAGTGTTATGAGAGATGTCGGTGACACAGGCGATTTATTTGGAAAGAAGAAAGGGTAATCATCGTGGAAGAAATGCAGCCTAATTTCAACGGCCCTATTCCTGGGGAGTCCTTAACTCATGAGTTAGGTAGTCAGCCCGATGAAAGACCTGCGGAAATTACAGATCCTACGGATGCTTATAATTTCTTTGCTAAAAATCTAGTTGAAGAAGAGTCTTTAAAGAGATTAGCTTTGGCAGCAGAGCTAGGTATGCCGGTTGAAATGCTAACCAGATCACTTCTCTTTGCTGCATGGGCAGAAGGTAAGATTACTTTCGATGCTATGTACTTAATATTTAGTCCTCTGTTTTCTTATATGATGGAGGTTCTTGATAAAGTTGGTGTAACTTACGTTGATCTTGTACCGCGCAACGAGACTGATGAACTTGAAGAAGTTATGGAAATGCTACACAAGCGTAAAGATTTCTTTAATGAAGGTAAAGCAGAAGCACCTGTTGAAGTCGAAGAAGAAGAAGCTGATGAAGCCGAAGAGGAAGAAGATGAAGTTCCTGTTGGTGGTTTGATGGGGAGGCCCGAATAATGTCATTCTTTAAAGCATTTGTATCTTCAGTTGCAAGAGGTGTGGATGAAGAAATTAAAGATAGAAGAGACAAGCTTGAGGATGTAGCTTTTGAAATCTCTGAAAACTTTGATCGTGCAAAGATCCAAGCGCAGAAAGCTGTGGCTAGTGCTCAAATTCTAGATGAAGAGTATTCTGATAAAGCAAGGTTCGTGCTTTCTAAATCTGATGAGGGTCGTAAGATTCTTGAATTAGCTAAAGATTCTCCAGAGGACTTAAAAATTATTGGTCAGAACTATTTAGAAGATACCCGTGGTGTTAATCCAAAGCAAATTGATTTTAAAAAATATAATAAATCGTTAGCCTCTAAATTTTTAACTGGTCCTGTAGGTGAACAAAAGTTTAGATCTCTTGCAAAAGCTAGGAAGCAACCTATCGCTGAGATGCCAGAAGTACCAGAGTTTTCTCAGACTGCTGAGATCATTGCAGGTATGGAGAAGCCTAGCTTTGAAAAGCTTCTGTCAAGAGTTGAAGATCCTAAGTTGCGTACTGCTATTCAGAATATCCGTGGTGGTATGCCAGCTACAGAACAAACTAAATTCCAAGGTCTAGGTATTAGGCCAGAAGAGTTTGTTAAGGTCGCCGAAAAGAAACCGGACAAATTTAAGGCA
>Ga0181402_1000288_pt1 | contig 18698 bp, 16 predicted proteins | sample 25SPOviralmetaG_FD_130131 | JGI IMG/M metagenome (GOLD analysis project Ga0181402, IMG submission 130131) | Marine viral communities from the oligotrophic San Pedro Time Series (SPOT) site, San Pedro Channel, CA, USA - 25 SPOT_SRF_2011-08-17 | ecosystem: Environmental > Aquatic > Marine > Strait...
GGTCCGGCTGGACCTGTTGGACCTGTCGGTCCTGTTGGACCGGCTACTGTGCTGTCTGCACCGGCTGGGCCGGTAGGCCCTGTTGGACCTGTTGGACCTGTCGAACCGTCATTTCCGTCTGCCCCTGCCGGACCTGTTGGCCCAGTGCTTCCCGCTGGACCAGCGGGTCCAGTTGGGCCAGCCACTGTGCTATCTGCACCAGCGGGTCCAGTTGGCCCTGCCGGACCAGTTGAACCAGCCGGACCAGTGCTTCCCGCTGGACCTGTTGGGCCTGTCGGGCCAGCAACGGTACTATCAGCCCCCGCAGGGCCGGTGGGTCCGGCTGGTCCGGTCGGACCAGTCGGGCCTGCAACTGTGCTGTCTGCGCCTGTCGGACCTGTCGGCCCCGCTGGTCCTGTCGGCCCAGTCGGGCCTGTTGCGCCAGCAGCGCCTTGTGGCCCTTGGGAACCAGTGTCACCCCTATCACCAGTTCTAGCAAAAGTGATGATAACATCTTCGCTATTATCAAATGATACGGCTGAACCACTTACATAAGTAGACGATACCTTAAAATAACCTGTAGCTTCAGTGACCGCACTGATTGTAAGTAACGCAAAATCATCTGGGTTAAGCCTATTGGAAATCCTAAAATGGCCTTTAATAAAACTTGTGCTGTCATCAATGGTTCGCAAAAACGACTGTATATCTGTGCTGTCATTGTCAGTATCATCAATGAACATTAGTGTGGCTGATGAAATGTTTGCGTGATTAAACCTAATCTTGCCAGTGCCAGGGTCAGAGTCTGTCGTGGTTGTGCTAAATGTATAATCGAATGTAGCGCCGCCAAAGTTGCCGTCAGGCCCAGTCGGTCCTGTTGGACCAGTGGGGCCGGTTGGGCCAGCTACCGTTGAATCTGCGCCTGTAGGGCCTGTTGGCCCAGTCGGGCCTGTTGGGCCTGTTGGGCCTGTTGAGCCTGTAGGGCCGGTGTCACCCTGAACGCCTTGCGAACCAGTTGGCCCATCTGGCCCTGTTGGCCCAGTGGGGCCAGTCAATCCAGTTGGCCCAGTTGGGCCTGTTGGGCCTGTCGGTCCGGCTACTGTCGAGTCTGCGCCAGTGGGGCCGGTGGGGCCGGTTGGTCCAGTGGGGCCGGTAGGTCCTGTCGGACCAGCCACTGTTGAGTCGGCACCAGTTGGGCCAGTGCTTCCTGTAGGTCCGGTTGGGCCAGTGCTTCCTGTCGGACCAGTTGAACCTGTTGAGCCAGTCGGGCCAGTTGGACCGGCAGCACCAGTCGTGCCTCGCGGCAAAACAAAATCAAAAACAGCTACAGAACCTGTGCCTGCATTTGTAACTGAGGCATCTGTTCCGGCTGGTGCCGTTGACACAGAACCGACAGACAAACTGCCAGCCTCCGGCGCGCCTGTTGTTTCGTTAAAGCCTAAAATCTTACCTTTTAAATCTGCATTAGAAGGAAGTTCTATAGCTGTAGTGTCTGTTTCTTTTCTAACTAATGCTCTGCCAACTTTCTCATCAATTTGCTGCATGGCTAGTGTTAATCTGTCTAGCGCGTTTTCATGCGTTTCGGCTGGGAAAGGGTCGTTAGCTGTATAATCTGTTGGCTGCGTAATAGACATGTTACGCTTTAGAAAAACAGTCTCCGTACTTGCTGGGGCAGACACAAATGTAACTGTGCCTCCAGAAGTCAGGCCAGCCCCAGCAACACTATAATGAGTTGTTAGCGACTGCACTGTTTCAACACCAGTGGTATTATTGACAACAATAACCCTGATATCAGCGTCTGTTAAAATTTCAAACGTGTAACTAAACTCAACGGTGCTTCCATTGCCTGAGTAACTGTTTGTAGTTGTGGTTGTGCTGACTGACATCTGTTATCCTAATTAAGCAATAGTTAAGTTACCGTTAAGAGTTAGCGTAACGCCAGTTGCAATTACCAAGCTAAAGAAACAACCAGCGTTGTCTCCCGCAGCAATCGTAACATTCGTGTCTAATTGTTGTTGGTGTACTCTAAATATATCCCCTTTGCCGCTAACCGCACCGACTGCGCCATTTTCTCCTTGGAAATAGGATGAAGTAAGGGATAAAGCAGAGTCTAACTTTGCGCTTGTGATTGCGCCGTCAGCCACTTTTGCTGTTGTTATAGCTGCATCATCTATTTGCGCTGTGTTTACAGTGCTTAATGTAGACAGGGCGGCAAGACCTAGTGTCGTTCTGGCTTGTGAAGCTGAAGTATCATCAAGCAATGTCTCGGAAAACGGCGTAGTTACAACAGTGCTGGTTGTGCCAGATGCTAATGATATATCGCCATCAGAACCAAATGCCAAGTATTTATTGGCCCTTAATGATGCAATAGGCAAGTTTCCAGAGAATGTGTCTGTCTCATCAAACTTAATGCCACGGTCTATCTGTTCTTGCTGTTGCTGCGCCATGAAGGTTAGCTTATCTAGTGCTTCTTCGTGGTCGTCAGCAGGAAACGGGTCGTTAGGTGTGTAGTCTGTAAGCTGGGTTAGGCCCACAATACGCTTTATAACAACAGTCTCGCCTGATTGCGGTCTAAAATCTGTGACACTGTAGTTAGCGTCAGATGGATTGCCTGTGTTAAATTTAAACGTGACGTTACCACCACTGGAGTTTTCCACGCCATCGACAATGTAAGCTGTATTCAAGGCTTCTACTGTTTCCGCACCAGTAGAGTCAACACGGCTAATTACTGTTAACTCGGCAGCATCAAATATTTTAAAGGTGTAAGCAAATACAGCAGTGCTTCCGTTACCGCTGTAGCTAACCTTTGTTGTTGTACTGCTAACTGTCATGCTAAACTCCTGGCCTATATATACAGTATTTTGGCTGTTTGCGAAAGGTTGTTAGAACCTTTGCGCATATTGGCTTGGTTCAAAGAAAAAATCCTGTTTCATGTCTTGTTCCATACGCCGTTCCATTCTACGCAAATAACCTGGGTTTGTTTTCTCCATTAATCCATAGATGAACATGTAATCTAAAGCTGTCTTGGTGTAGAAAAGGTTAAGTCCTGGCGTGTTGCTTACTGCAAACCTAGTGGCGTTTTTAACAAGTGGGTCTGTGTCTCCTGTTTGTACCGCCTCTAGCGTATTGCTGTATATTCTAGCTATGTCATCAATGCTGCCGAATGTGGGGCCAAGTAAATTTTGTGTAAGTGTTTGCCCATACTTGTTGTATTCTCCAAACAAAAAGTCTCCGTATATACCAGCGCCACCACCCTGGACAAAGGCTTTAGTTAATACCTCTACATTTAAACCATTTTCCACACTAAATGCTTCTGATGGTTCCTTACCTTTGAGTATGTCTTTCAATGTTAGCGACAGATAGCCCATCATAGTTGTTCCTACCATCATCTGCGCTAGGCCATACATGCCGCTTCTAGTATTCCCACCAAGTTGCTTGGAAATATGATACTGACCAGACATCCCTTTCATAACCATTGTAATCGGAAAGCCTTTTAGCTGCCCGATGGCGCGTAAAGCCTCACCAGCAACCGTGCCACGCGCTGTGCCTTGGTTCATAAAAGCACGTTCTTTTGCACCAGGCGTAGGTATAGCAGTGTCTGCCGAGTCTGTTAGGTATGTAGATATTTTTGTAGATAAATCATCACGATACTTCTGTATCATTGTTGCCGTTGCTTTTTTTAGCGGTCTTTTGCGGGTTGCGTTTACCTTTGCCAAAGCAGCCGCTTCAACAACAGAATCTGCTACTGTCTCTACAGCAGATGGTGTCATGTAGTCACGCCCATCTACAGCTTTCATGTCCATGCTGCGCATGACTTGCCATTCAGTGTCGCTAATTCCGTAGCGTTCAAGGTTTAGCCTAGTTCTAGTGTCTATATCGCTAAATGCTTTGCCACGGTATCTTGCCAAGTCGGCAGACATCATCCTAGCAAGCCCAACTTTTTGCGAATTGTTCCACCAATTCATACCGTTTAGTCTAAAGTAGTGCTGATGTGCTTTTGCCATCAAACCAGGGCCGCTGTCGTTTGCGCCAAACCTAGCATGTACATCACCAAGGAAACTTTCAACGCCTACGTTTAGCAAGTAAGCTAACTCTTTTTGTTCACTGCTGCCAAAGCCTCTGAATATGTCACTGAACGCCTCCGCGTACGAACCAAAGATTCCCCTGTCAGTCCTGGTGTTAATAAAATGCGCTTTTGTTGATATGTCTGAAAATGATGATATGGTAGCCATACCAAGTTTTGCCATGTTCTGTAGCATACGCCAGCCAGAAGCAATCCCAGCAAAGTCTGCACCAAATGCTATGGGTAAGCCAGCCCCACGCGCCCGTGTCGAACCATCAATTTCTCTAAACTGGTTGTTTAATCTTCCCGCCCTTCTCCTAATTTTATCAACGCCAGTCATGTTTGGGTCATTTTGTAAATCATTAAGGATGCGGCTAAACATAGCTTCTGGGTTTGTACCAAACACCTCCATCAGACCTATAGACTGTGCATCGTGCGTGATGCCGTTTACAACAGACTCTGCTAGGCTTTGACGGCTGTAAGTCTTTGAGTAGTCGTATGCAGATTTGCCTGTTTTAAAATGGATAACCCTGCTTTGACTAAGTTTCTTTGCAAGGTTGGCAGGGCCAGTGAATGACTCAAGGCTGTCAATTTGACCATCATCTCCACGCAATGCGCCGACTTTCTGGTGGTTTCCTTTAACTAAATTACTCCAAATATCGCCTAAGAACATTTCCTCTGTGTATGGGACTGGTTTCCCGTCCACCTCTTTTGTCGGAGGTTTGTTCTCAAATGTTTTTGCATCAAGAACACCGTCCTTCATCATGTAGGCGACCCATTTAGTTTTTGCTTGCTGAAACTCAGCATCAGTTCTCGCACCATCTCTAAGCAAAATAGGGTCATGTGACTGGCGAACAACGTAGTTCTTCAACTCACCAATCATTGCACCTAGCCTGTTCTTGCGCTTTAGCAGTCGCTTCTGAGTCACTTGTATAATTTTTGCTATCTTCACAGCGTCTGCATCAGCAGTGCTTTTGACTTCAAATGTGTCTGGGTCAAACATAGCTGCGTATATTTTCTCGTCTAGTTCACCGCTTTTAAATAAAGTGTCTAGCTTTTCGCGTTTTAACGCGGCTACAAGTTGACCAGCATACTGCGTCATAATCCCTTGCTGACGGGCATCAACACTGTTTTGACCGTTCTTCATAAACTTATAACTGCCAACCATGATTGCCGATAAAGCATCTGCTGGGTCGCCGCCTGACTTAACAAACCTCATTGTCTCCGCGTATGCTTTGGCGTTTAACAGTCGGTTACGCTTTTGCATAACTGCGTTAATCCTCGCTTGTTTTGCTATCTGACGGGCTAACGCAAACAACTCAAGTTCTTGGCCTTCACCCGCATTTTCTACGCGCTTAGACAAGCGTTCGGTAAGAACTTCGACAATCTCGTCAGCTTCTTCTTGTAGCAAGTTTATACCCGCTTCACGGGCAGCAGCCATTACTGTATCTACACAACTCATACTTTTTTCGTTCCTATCAAACAGTTTGCGCCAGCGCGACTCAAACCTTCGTATGCGTCAGCTTTTGCGTCTAGTTCTTCTGTTGCTGCAATAGACTGTTTTATATCGCTTGGTAGTATTGCTTGGTTCTCAGCAGTGTTTAAATCTTCTTCAAGCAAGTCGTTCTCTGCTTGTATTTCCGCTGGGTCAATCTCATCTATTTCGGGTCTGTCTGCCTCTATCTCTTGCACGGCTTCTTTGTATTCCCCCAATCTTCCCAAGCCATCGCCTTCTATAGATGCACTGTTAGCTGCGTTTTCTTTTTGCTGCGGGGTCAAAATTCCCTGTTCAGTCTGCACCAGACCAGCGGCTTCTCGCTGTTGAGACTCAAGCGTAGCTATCTTTTCTTGCTTAGACTGTATTTGAGATATTTGTTTGGCAGTATATTTAGGTTTTTCTAGCCCCTCTTTCTTTTGCCTCGCCGCAACATTGCTTTGTATTTTTTCAATATCTGCTTTTAATTTAGCAATCTGCGCCTCAGCAGCTTGTCCTATGTCTGGGTCTGCGGGGCGTATCACTACTTCTCCACCCCTGCGCTTCTTTTCTATTTCTATAGCTTTTTTATCTTTTTTAATTTTAGCCGCTAAAGCTGCATCGCCAGCTTCTTCTGCCGCTTGTATTTTTTTCTCAAAAAGACTTGTAATATCGTCTAAATTTTCAGTTGGTAAGTTAGCAACAGCGTCCTCCCCATCAAGAGAAGTAATCTCGTAATCCTCATCATACGGAGACTTTGAGAATGTATCACTTGTGTCGAGTACCTTATCTGTGCCATCCGCATCGCGTATTGTTATTGTGCCATCCTTGTCAATGTCGATAACGTCCACAGCCTTTGGTATGCCTTCTGAGTCATAAACAATCTTTTTCCCCACCTGTTCTTCCATTTTTGCAATGTTTGTTTTTTCAACATCATCAGTTAAAGATGTAACATTTATATCCTCGTCAGCAGCGGCTTGCTTTAAAGATATTTTTTGTGCCTCGTCTCTAGTTGAGGACGGTAACTTGTTAATTCTGTCAGATATTTTGCCAGCACCCCAATGCAAACCGCCACCAAGCGCAGACCCCACTGCCACGTTTAGGAAGCTATCCATTAGGCCGTAGTCTCTATCCTGTTCTGCGACTGCTGTGCCGATAACAACGGGTTCTATAATTGCCGCGCCGATTGCGCCGTCCATCATGCCAGTCGTAAATCTGTTGCCACGTTTGCCCATCCTAGAAGCAGCAGTTGCCATTCTAGCTGTGGCGATAGAAGGTATAAAGGCAGAACCTACGTTTAAGGGGTCAAGAAAACTGCCAGCAATAGCAACGCCGAACTGTGCTGCGCCTAGACCTAGACCTCCACGGGAACGGCTAAGTGTAGTCTTAAAATCAGCGCGTTCGTCATATCTGTCTGCAAGTAATGTAGCCAAACCTTCTTTAATACCCTCGTCTCCGACCTCAATGCCCTCGCGGAAGTAGTCACTCTCTGCCCACTCATCCTTAGTAAGCATGCGGCCTTCACGCCCAGACCCCAGCTTTTGTTCAGCTAGGCGACCTAGTGCATTTGCAGGATTGTAGTACAAAGTCTCATCAAGGGTTGAACCCAGAACGTCTAGCGTTCCAGTTTTTGCATAGTCAAAATACTGGTTGCGTAGGTTCTCGTCTTCTTGCTGTTCTGGGATATATACATCAACCATTAAAACAGCTTTCTAATTTTCATAGTGTTTCTTTTTTTATTTAATATTGTACCAGTTTTCATGCCCTGGTACTCCAACGCTAAGGACGCTGCGGCTGCTATGGGAACCGTAACGAAAGCAGCCATAGGGTCTGCATCACCGTCAGCAGCGCCCTCAGCCTTTCTAACAACATTTCCTGTTTGGTCTACTAAGTAAAAACCTTTGTTGTCTGTTGTGGTGCGCCAAGTTCCTTCGCGCATCAAATCACTTAAAAACTCACTTTCAAAACGCTGCACTGCCTTGTCATACTCAGCCGTGCCGAGTTGCATGCCTTGAACACGGGCTTCCGGCACAGGTGGGTACTGGATACTTGTGGAAAGATAGTCTCTGTCTTCCTTTAAGCTGGCGCTTAAAACATCAACTATTGGTTCTTGTAACGCTTCATAGTCTTTGTCAATTCTTACAGAAGAACCGTTTATATCGCCAAAAACGAACTTGCCGCCAATAACAGTATCGTACGCTAATTTGGCTACTTCTGACGTAGACTTGTCTGGGAAAAGAACTTTGATGTAGCCAGCAGTGTTTAGCATGATATCCCTCATTTCAAGGACATGGCTGGCTCTGCCTTTACTAACACCACCACCAATGACATCATCAGCTATGCCGCCAATTATGCTAGATGTGTAGTCTTTGACAAGGGTGAATACTTCTTCTCGTATAGCATCTCTATCGGAACTTTCTACATCAGTCTTTATTCTGTCTTGGCCTTCTTTTGTGTTACCGGCTAGGACTGCTTTCATATTTACATTTGCTGGGTCTGAAGCAGCTACATTCTGCGCAAGGCTTACCTGTCCTGTTGTAGTTAAATGGCGCATAACCCGATTTTGGTTTTCACCGTAACTGTTAAGAAACGTGTTCATTTCAGCGGCTTTGTCTGCATATGTTTCTGCCGCATCATATTTTGCTTTGAAGGCATCCAGTTCTGCGTTGCTTGTGACACGGGCATCTAATGGCGCTATTCCCATTTTAATTTGCATTTCAATAAGTTGGCTGGGGGTCAACTCAGAATCAGGATTTTTGGTCTTGTGATAACCAACAAAATCTGCTGCGATATCTTTGTTGCGCTTTCCTAACTTTGCTACCAGTAGTTCATAGGTTCTTTGGCCTTGCGCTGTATTACGCAGCTTGGCTTTTTCTTCTAAAACAGCCCTTTGTTTTTCTACACTTGCAAACTCAATACCTTTAAACGCAGCAGAAGCGGCAGATGATGAGGCTATTTCTAACTCAAACTTGTCGGCGGCTTGGAACTGTTCCGCGTTTCGTAGGTTAGTTGATATTTGTGCAGCCACTGTGGTCATTTCGTCTGTCATCACACCATCAGCAGCGTCAATCTGTGCCACTAATTCTCGTTCTGCGTTTACGGCTGAAGCAATAACCGTTTTTGCACGTTCGGTAATTTCAGCATTTATAAGGCTTTTAATTACTTGCCTGTCATTAAAATCTTTAATATCGGGGGCTATAAGAAACGCGCCAGCATCATTAGTTTTTGTAACATCACCTTCCATACTTCTTAGGTCAGCTAAAGACATGTCTTGAACTTGCTTATCAATAGAGTTCAGATTTGCGCTAAGTGTCGCAGACTTGTCTGAGTTATGACGCGCTTTTACTTTTTGAATAAGAAAGTCTCTGTTACGAGGTTTCATTGCCTTAAAATCTACAGTAATCATTTCTCCCGCGTTGTTTTCTAGTTCCAAAACATCGCCGCGTCTAATTTTGGAAACAGCAGAATCAGGATTGGATTCGTCCATTTGTGATAAATCAAGAAATGTGTCCTCAGACTCGTTTACAATTTGGTCGTAAACAGCGTTTACTTCTATGTCATCGACAACTTTTTCTTGCGCATTGATTGCTGTCGTTCTTGCCGCGTATTGTTGCGCTGACATATCACCACGTTCTTCCTCTAAGGTCGAGCGCATATCATCTATGTTTTGTTGGCTGGATGCGCCGTTTAACTGGACTTCAAATGCACTCGCAGACAACTCACGCCTATAGCTTCCTTTATTGTGTGTAATACTAAGGCCTTGTGCCGCCCACCTGTCGAATCCTTCATCAAGGTTCTTTTGGAGACCTTGGTACAAACCGCTATTTGGAGATAATCCCCTCATCTGAGACATCGTGTCTTCAACAGTTTGGTCTACCTGAGTGGAACGAATAGCCTGGTGTTTCGTAAAGGCCTTTTGACTGCCAGTTGCAATCTTTGCTGCCACTGTCTTGTTAAACTCTGCCTCAACTGTCCTGAACTGTCTTGTTGTAAGTTTATCGCGCAGAGGCTCTATCTTCTGTTGCCGTAGTGTTTCGGCAAAAGATTTTGCATTTTCCTGGTAGTCAGGAACAGTTGTTGCCTCTGAAGTATTCGTAAAGTTGTTGAATTCTTGATTTGCAAACGTCTTCGCTTCATTGGAAAATCTTTCAGTTTCCGCTTCTTTTTCAGCCATGCCAAATTGATTAGCCAGGTTTGAAACTTGCTCACCAAGCGCAGCCATAGCCCTGCCTGGCGCTTCAAAATCAGCGCTGCTTGCCCGTGGCCCTAATGAACCAGTAGCTAATCTTACCTGTTGTTCGTATACTGGAATCTTAGGCATTAGTACCTCACGCTAAAATATTGGCTGCTTTGCCTGCACCCGATAGTAATGATTGATATGATTGCGTCTTCAGTGCTGTAGCGCGTGCGCGGCCTGATGCGCGTGACAACGCGGCATCCGCTACTTTACCAGCTTCTTCCACATCACCAGCATATTGTATTTTTACAACGTCCATTTCAGCATTAAAGTATGAATCCGCTAATGCTTGTAATGGACTTCCCGACATCTGCACACCGGCTTTCGCAGTGGCGACACGTTGGGTTGCTATAAGGCGGTCAGACTGTTGCCTGAAACTGGCTTCCTCATCGACCTTTGCGCGGCGTAAAAGGACAGCTTCATTCTCTGCAACCTTAGCATTGTACTCTGCCGTTTGCTGGGCAGCTTGGGCGGCGGCCTGGTTTCCTTTGAAACCCATAATCCCACCAAGCGCAGAGGCTCCGGCTGAAATCATTGTTAAAGGTTCCATTACATCACCCTTGCCATGCGATAGTAATCACTACCGTCTGGCCCAAATTTAAACATAATTCCTTCATTCTCAAATCCCATCCACTCAGCAAACTTAATAGCGCCTGGATTCCCTACATGAATACTTGCCTGTACACGGTGCAAATCTGTTGTTTCCAGTATACTACTAAATAGTGTCCTAGCATACCTAGCTAATGAAAGCCTCCAACTCGGCGCATGTTTAGACAGAACAACCCAGCCTTCGCCAACGCCATCCCACATTTCGTGTATGCCGCCAACAGCTATAACCTCACTGTCGCCCATAACGGCATAGCCTACGACTTGATTGCTGTTGTTAAACGCAGCCCTCATGCTTTCTGGAAACTCAAAGTCAGTCTCAATGCTATTAACAAAACTTGAGTCAAATGGAACTATCTTAAGCATCAAATGTGTTTGACCTTCTCATTATAGCAACGATTGTCATAGGCAATGGCTGGCTTTGCCTAATAACAACTTGCGCATCATTCTCGTAGCCGGACGGGAAAAATATTTCCTTGTCTCCATTAAACAACGGAACTGCTGTATCCATATCCATACTGCTATCTCTGAAGGGCAGTCGGTCTAAGTTATTCACATCGGGGCCAAGTTCTGCGCCCACAGTGTCCAAGAACCTGGCGGTAATACCGTGTATGCGCTTAATCTTGCCCTGCGCAATACCGTCATCTGCGCCAGCTTCTAATCTTAATGTCTCCACAAGAGAGTTATAGGACAGCCCAATATGCACTTTGCTTGCCTGCCGGTCTAAAGTAACGCTGCCGCCTGAAACAGTTTTATCTGGATGTGTAGAACCATCTGTTAATATCTGTACTGATTTACCCTCAAGATGATTTAGGCCGGTTATTGTTGTGGTAGCTGCGCCATCATATGTAAGCCCACTATCTACATAAAACGCATCGCCAACATTTTGGTTAAAATATATAGACTTCATAAAAACAATATGACGCACAGTCGCACTGTTTATTGTTCTTTTTACCGATAGGTAAACCTGGTCTTCAGTACCACTTGGAATAGCTGTTATGCTTTCTACAACGCCACTGTCTCCTAGTGGGTGTTGATGCCACCCTATAGTGTTGTTCGCAGGGTCGTAACTAAGTCCAATTAATGTGCCGTCACCCCTAACAAACCACAAGATAAGTTCTGGCTCTTGCTGCCAAACCATATCAGTAAGACCGCCTCTGGCAAGGTGTTCGCCTAATACAGTTAAATCCCTACCCACAAGGCCGTCTGTATCTAAACTAAATGTAACTTCCTTTACTTTTTCCCCACCTTTTTGAATCATAATCGTACTGGAACCCGCCCGTAATGGCCTCACGCCACCAGAGCCAAAGGTCGTTTCTCTCAGTACGTTCAGGTTAGTGGGTGTGACGGCTGTTGTGCCGGTGCCACCTGACAAGGTAAATTCCGCGCTGCTAGTCATAATCTGTAAAAAGCGCCCTGGAATCATGTGTTTGATAATGTTAACTTGGTCAGAAGAAATCGTCACATTTATGGCAGCATCGTCTTCTGTGCCAGGTGTGTGGTTTTCAAAGTCTGCCGTGACAGAACCAAAGATTGATTGTGGCTTGCCTGTCGTTCCAGCAAAATAAAGTCTTTCCTCATAAAAAGCCACAGCCCTTGGGAATCCTTGGTCGCCGCCAAAAGCGCCTAATGACCACTTTGCTGTTGCATTACTAGACCCCACAACATTATGCGGTAGTACCGATATGCCACCATCGTCTTCTTTTACTGTGGCTGTTACAACGGTGGCGCTTGTGAACCCAGTTATTTCAACATAGCCAGTATCATCATGCCGATACTCCCAAGTGAGTGCGCCATATTCTTCTTGGCCTTCAGTATGGACAGGGGGCGTATTTCCTGATGTTTGGGTGGAGCCAGTCACATGCTTATAAACATGCCCGTTGTAGCGAACAAAAGCGTTATTAGCATAACTTGTGCTTGCCGCCCACTCATCGTATGTTACCTCAAGAACCTCACGAAACCGCACAAAACGACCAACATCGGCGCTGGTGAACAAGTCCGCAGATGCCGTTATTGTTATCCCGCTGCCCGTGTCAGCAGATGCGTAAAGAGTTGTGCTTGTGATGTTTTCATCAAGGTAGGGGCCATCAACAAAATCTATATCTGATATTGTAAAGCTAGTAGCAGTTGTGCGCGTTAGCTTTGCTGGTTCGTGGTCCTTGTGTGCCAAGAATATAACATCAGCAGACTGTACAAAGTTAATCTCAAATACTTGTGCTTCTGTGTAAGTGGTCGTTACCTCGACAATCTTACCCACAGTGCCGGCACTTCCATAAGCTGTAAATGCTGAACTGTTTACACCAGACAACTCAAATGTATGCGTTGTTGCCCCAGCTACTGTAAATTCACGGTTATTCACCTCAGTCATACCAACCACTGAATTTATTAATACTTTATCACCATTTGTGAACCCATGTGAACTAGCTGTCACAACAGCAGGATTTGCGGCAGTTATGCCAGTGATTGTCTTAGTGGCCTCAGTTAGAGGTGTGCCGTTACGAAAGGCCCTAATGTAGTTGGCACCAAACTCAAGCACATAGGCCTGCTCATCACTAAACTCAAATGGCACTAAACGTATCTTGCCACCGCCTTTAGATGAACCGGCGTAATAAGTTCCAGGCCTTCTAGTAATGCCACCTTGCGGAAACACCACCATGTTCTGCAAGGTCTGCGCTCCGGCACTGTATTTCTGTAGGTCAATTCTACCCTCAAGGCGAGGGGATAGTTCACCGGCCTGGAAGCTAGTTACAATGGATGAAACTCTAGCCATCTTAGAACCTTGAATTTATGAATGAGTCTGCAATGATTTTGTCAGGCACACCCTCGGCGGCATCCATAGACCTGGCTTCTGACAGTCTCGCTTGGTATAGCTGAAACATCTGTTGTGCGACAGAGTTACTGCCAGTGATAGCGTATGCAACTTCTGATGCTAATTTATGCGCGACTGTACTGGAAAGCAGGCTATCGTATTGCTCAGTGTCAGTCACCCTGCTTATGTAAACAATCTTACAAACGGCCTCGTCTGTTAATATCTTGCGGCCCTCTACCTTAAACATGTTTTGGGAATCATACGCAGCAATATGGTTGTCTACGTTTCCATCCCAAAAAGAAAGCACCCTTAAACAGTAAGGGTTGGTTGGTAGTGTATATTGGTATACAAAACCAAAATCAGGGGCAACACTGTCCTGCGCCAGTGCCTTTCTTGTAATGGCTGTGTTCCAAGGGTGCGCTCTTAGTACCTGGTCACGCACGGTTGGGAATCTGCGATTGCACAACCTAGCTTCCTTTGAGTTTTCTGTTAGCGCCGTAATGGTCGCTGCGCCCAGCAAATCCATAGCTTCATTACAAATATCAACAACTGATGGCATGGTTTACTAGCCTTTCAACTCTAATCAGTACGCCCTTGCTTAAATTCTTTTCACCGCCCATAACAGGGCCGCGTTTCCTGTATGCTTCTCTTGCTATCGTCTTTAGCTTTTCTGTCGGCAATAATACCACAGTTTCGTCATCAAGTATAAACGCCCAGTGTGTTGCTTGGGTTGTCGCTAACCCGCTAGGCTTGTTTCTACAAAAAAACTCCACAAACACATTCCCAGTTCGTGAAGCTACAAAATCCCTTTTTACCTCTATAGTGTTTCCACTAAGTATGCCGCCCAGCCATTGTTCGGCTATCTGACCCACTTCTAAATCCCAGCGGAAGTCTCCGCACGGCTTCATCATATACCCTCCAAAGATTTATGGGAGGCGGCATGACCGCCCCCCACATTGTTTAGTTTACAACGTACTGGATGACAAAAGCCATGTCTCCACCAGTTCCACCTGTCGCATTAAAAGTTGCGGCAACATAGTAGAACCCGCCTGGGTCAGAACTATCACCAGCCATTGTGTACATCTTCTGGCCTGTAGTGTTTAGGTCAGCAGCCTCGTAACGAAGTTCTGCTAATGCTGCACTATCGGCAACAGAAGTAGCAAAGAAGTCCTCGTCCTTAACAGCGCCAGCATCTGTGTAGATACCAACATTGTATGTGCAGCTTCCACCTAAAGCGTCAGTGCCTACTTGCAAAGATACAATGGATGCGTTGCTTGGAATTGGTGCAAGCATCACGATATCATCGTCAGTGCTATCACCAGCAGCCAAGGCTACGTTTCCCTGAGCCACACGGATTACGCCGTGTAGTTCCTGGGCATCGTTAGCGACTTGAGGGGATGCCTCAAGATTCGCTACTAAGTCTGAGTTTTTAGTAGTCATCTTTTAGCTCCTAGTCAGGGGTTTCGTCACAGAAGATTTGGCAAACCTTGTTCTCTTCCATGCGCACCGCACCGATGCTCATGCAATAGTAAACCTGGGTTGCGTAACCTTTGTCTGAACGCTCATCAATACGGGCAGAAATGTCTTTGCCCATACCTAAAGTAAGACCATCCTCAGCCCACACAAAACATGTGCGAACATCTGTGGCAGAAACAGCCAAGCGGTTCGACATGATAAAGCGGAAGCCCATGAATGTATCCACATCTCCAGATACCAACGCCTTAACGGTGTTGAAGTCTGATGAAGTTACCTGAGTTGTTCCAAGCAAATCTTCAATCTGCTTTGGGCCAACTGCAATGTAACGTGGGATAGAAGGGTCAACGTCTGCTAGGTCTAACTTACGCTTTGCTTCAGTTAGCTTTGCAACAGTTAGTCCATCGTTTGATGATGCTGAACCAACAGAGTTGGCAGTTGCATCTAGGCTTGCTGAACCACTACCAGTTTCACCTGTTGAGGCTGTACCTGTTGCAGCGGCAATGATGACATCATCCATCGCACGACCCATAGCAGCCGCAGCGGCTTGGGCATATGATGAGGTGGGGTCAATAAGCATACGAACCTTATCTTGGTCGTCAATCAGGTCAGCATACTCATAGTCAGCAAGGCTCAAACGTCTACGCCCATGTGGGGTATCAATCTGAGGCGTGTCGGCATTTCTTGATGTACGAAGCTGCGCTGTCGCTACACCAATCTGGTCAATAAAGGCATTTTTTCCAATAACATTCTCAATACGCACCGCATCACGAAGACGAGAACCCATCTGTTGTGATAGCATCTGCACGTTCGCAGAATATTGTTGTACAAAGCCCGTGGTGATTTGTGATGACATATCATGTCTCCATTGTTTTCACGGTTTAAGTTACATTAATTGCGATGCGCTACCCTTACGGACACTTCTAGGTTTTTTAGCTACCATCAAGCTATCGTCTTTCCGATTGTCTTTAGGACGGCTTTCACCGCTACCCTGCATGACCACTTCCCAGTATTTCTCAAAGAGGTGGTCAGGATTCACTACATCTCTCTGCGTACCAAACTCTAACGCAGTTCTCAAAACTTCAAGCCTTAATGAACGGTAATCTAACTCATCCATGTATCTGGCTCATTAAATCCGCAACTTTCTTTACGGCTTTTTCACGGCCTATAGGGTTTTTTCTATCCCAATAAGCGTGGCTTTTATCATTCATAATCGCGTCAATCTCTGCTTGCGCAGAGGCTGGTGTCATTACACTTGACTGTGACATATCTGCAACAGTGTCTTCACTGGTCACAGATTGCCTGAAATCTGCAATTTTTGCAAATGCTTTAATAAACTCAGGGTTATCGCCTAGTTTGGAACCGTCCTGCAAAGTAATGTCAAACATCTCTGGATTGCCAAATTGTCTTGCTGCGTTAGCAGCGGCTTCTACTTTTTGGTCAAAAGCGCGACCCCACTCTTGCTTTAAAGAAGAAACTGTTTCTTCCCTAGCAGCCTCAGCCATCTCCAATGTTGCAGCACCTGATTTTTCTACAGTGCTACGGTAATATTCCAAAACACCCTGGGCTTGGTCGGGCGTAAGGCGCAGTTTGTGCGCAATATCCGAGTATTCTTTAGCTACTTCCTCTGTAACTACAGAACCATCAGCGGCAATGCCGTAGTCTTGCGGTGTGTCTGGACGACCAAGACGGCCATAAATTCTGTCCAAGTCCTCATCTGTTGGATTAACTGGCATAGCAATCTTGTCTGCACCAATTAATTTCTGCGCGTTCACATAGGAACGGGCTAGGTTTTCAACATCTTTAATAGGCGAGATGCTAGGATGCCCCCGCAGTTCTTCCGGTATCATGTTTAAAAACTCGTTACCAGACCCGCCTGACGCTACCTCGGATGGGGTTTCCATCGCTGGCGCAGCTTCCGGCTGGGCTACCTGTTCGGTGTTTTCCAAAGACATAATTACTCCTCTTTCATCATATTGTGGATATGAAGGATAACAGCACGTTTTCCCTCCTCAAATGCTGTGGCATTGGCATCGCCAGCCACATAGCTAGAAGCACGGTAATTACACCTAGCTTCTAAATCAGCAAGAACTTTTTTACCGCCTTCTTCCTTAAAGGCTGCTTGGTACATAAACTTTAGTTTTTCTATGTCCTTGTTCACTTGCCAACCATCCTAACTGCCTGTGCAGCCTGCGCACCGTCAGCAACATCGCGTGATAGTTCTTCACGTTCTGCCATAGCTTGTTGTTGTTCAGCACGTTCCTGTCGAACTTGGTTCACTTCACGCTGGGATTTTAGTGTGGTTTTTGGCACTCCAAGCGCTTCAGTAATGTGCCGCACCAATCCATCTGGGTCGATGTGGTCGCCAACAGGCAGTGACTGTGCTAGTGGCATCAACACTTCCAACGCCTTTAACGTATTGTTAAGACTACTAGATTTCTGCGCCCTAGCTAGAGGTGATACATATTCTATGTCTACATCTTGCCCTTGCAGTATTTCAGGGGCAGGCATTAACAAGTTTTCTCTAACCATCAAAGCAAACACCCTGTCTATTAAAGGGCGCAACATTTCATTCATCAACCTTCCAAGAACAGGGCCAATGACTCTCATGCGTTCTTCTTGGCGTTGGATTACTTCTGTTGCTGTCATGTTAGGTGAGCCGCCGACAAGCAACTGGTCAACATAAAAAGCAGAACGGATAGACTGCCTGCGCTGGTCTTCCATAGACAACCCAATAGGAATGTTAGCACCCGTGTTTAGTGGCGTAATTGTGTCTCTTGAGCCAGCGCGATAGAAGTTTAGGCCTCCAGGTTGCGTTCTAATAGGCAACAAGAAGCCATCGTCAGGAACTAATAAAGGCGGGTCTATCATCTTTTGAGATGCCTGAATAATAGTTTTAGACATTAAATTCAACATCTTAACGTCTGGTAACGCAACCATTGCAGGGCTTCTACCCATGACCTCGCCAGTAGCTTTTAAGAACCGAGGCACAACATAAGGCAGTTCTTCAAAACCACCTTCTGACATAGCCATCTTGGTCTTTACACAAATGTATACAGACATAAACGGCATGTTTTTGTTATCTGCTTTGCTTGTGTCGCGCTCTAATCGGGGAGTGACACAGTGCAGAATGTCAACGGTTTCATCCGGCGTTTTCTCATAAACACGTTTGATGTGTTCACTAACTCCGTCTATGCCAAACCTTTGGACAGCAGACACGGCAGTAATAGAATACTGCCTAAATACCGTGTCTACTATTCCATATTGGTCTTCTTGTACATAGAACTCAGATATATGTCTGGTGCTGCACCGCAAATGGCCCTTGTCCATCTCGACAAACATACAGCCTGTGCCAAACACAACCAAGTCAACGTACATCTCATGCACTTCTGTTTCAAAGTTAGACTGGTTAAAGGCCCTCATCATGCGGGTGCTAGTGTCTTGCAACCACTCGCGCACCTCATCATCGCGGTTTAACTCTGTATCTTTGACATCTAAGTGGAACCAGGGAGAGGCCCCACTTGTTAGCATACCATGCAAAGACGCTGATAAAAGGTCTACGGCTTGCAAAGCAGTGCCATCAAAGATTTGTTCCATACGCTTTTCGCCGCGAGAACGCTTCTTTACAATATCTGCCTTTCTCGGCAGCATGTAATCGCCTAACTCTTGGTAATGCGTATCCCAGTTATCTCGCCGCGCCTTAATATAATCAAAACGCTTAACAAGTCCTTTAACGTAATCTTGCATGTCTTACCCCATTAAAGTGGGCGGTTGTCCAGGTGCGGCTGAATCACCCAAGGCACCAGCAACAATCGTAGAGCCTCTGCCTCTGCGCTTGCGGCGCTGTGTTTGCACTTCTTCTTCAGCTAAAGTTGCAGCCTTTGCCTCGTCTACAACTGGTGGTAGTGGCGGTGGTGGCGGCGGCGGTGTTGATTTGGGTCTTAAAAAACTCATAAGTGTCTCCTTATAATGCAAATGGGTTGTATTCGCTGATAGTTATTTGCTGGGGTGGCTTTGTATAGTTTGTTCTATTTTCCATACCAACAGCAAGATACCTAAA
>Ga0181402_1000292_pt1 | contig 18577 bp, 28 predicted proteins | sample 25SPOviralmetaG_FD_130131 | JGI IMG/M metagenome (GOLD analysis project Ga0181402, IMG submission 130131) | Marine viral communities from the oligotrophic San Pedro Time Series (SPOT) site, San Pedro Channel, CA, USA - 25 SPOT_SRF_2011-08-17 | ecosystem: Environmental > Aquatic > Marine > Strait...
CCTCTTCTTTCGGGTTCCACAATCTCTTGTGCTTCAACCGAGCAAGAGGTGAGGAGTAATACCCATAGTACATATAATATGTGTTTCATTGTTTTATCCATTTTGTTATTAATAGTATGGTGGGAAAAATCCCATCTCATACGCTTTCCATATATTTTCTCCTACTTCTAAAATGAACTTCTTTATCTTATCCATCCCATTAAGTAGTTTAAACGATTATGATAGAGCTCATGAACTGATTTCTTACATATATTCTTTTTCATCCAACACTTATACAATTTTAGATGGCTATCTTTTTTGATTAAATCTCTTTCCCATTGGGGAGAAATTCCTATCGAGTGCTGTATAATGTAAATGAAATATGATGTTTTCATAATTGTATATAAATATAACAAAAAAATACTATCAAAAAAATCAAGGTTCCGACTCACCCCCCACCATAAAAGATGTAAAGGGAATTAACTGCCGTATTCCTCGTAATCATCGTATTCGTGAGTATTCTTTTTGTAATCACTTGGTGAATAATATTCATCTACACCATCTATATGGTCCTCATCCCCACCATCATTATCGGTGGAGGGTTCGTTCCACTCATCATTGAAATACATCCAAGCCCATTCTTTCTTTACCATATCTAATATATGTTAACTATTATTTTTGCAATTCCATCTTGTCTCATAATAGGTACAACCATATCACCATTGACTGGATTAATTAATAACCTACCTTCATCTAACATTTTGTTTTGACGAGGAGTTAACCCATCTAATATCTTTTTAGTTATTAGCGGGTCTTTTATTAAATCATCATCGGTAATATAATCGTAAATATTCATTTAATAATTTGGTACTACTGAAAGGACACAACTACCCAAACCTTCATGTTCCAATGTTTCGGGTTTGATTGATTTAATTTTCCATTTCATCTTTTGATAAGTAATATTACCACCAACAGATAAACAAGGACCTCCTTCAAAATCAAACATTGTTATCTCCCCTTCATCATTTTGAGCTTCTCTTGCGAATTGTGATTCACCCATAACTCTCAATCGGTCAGAACCGATTTTCTCAATGGTTCTATCTAAACCATATCTACTTTTTACAATTTCCATTTTTATTAACTCTTAGTTGTTTCTAATTGATTTAACTTTTCGTTATAAATACGCATTAAATCTTCATAATGCCTATTCTTACTATACATATTACCAAAATTATTTATTAGATTAATTACTGAACCATTGGTCATATGCTGGTAATCTGCACTTTCAATGGTTTTTGCTACTTTCATAAATGCGTTTATCATGGCTGTAATCCTTTGGTTGTTTTTCTACCTAATGCAATTGCCATTTCTGATGGTGTTTGTCCCATCTTAACTTGCTTCTTATACCACCAATATAAATCTTCGGTTGTTCCCTTACCTCTTTGTTTTTCATGTGCTTTATCCCACAAATCCTTTCCGAACTCAGCAGTTAGTTCTTTTTTAAGTTGGTGTAATCTACTTTGTTCTTCTACAACACCAACTTCCATCAACTTATTTGCTTTAATTCTTTTCATCTTAGCATGTTGATGAGCTTCAGTTTTTCTATCATTTATATCAGAAATACCAGAAGTTTCCATATACTCATTGTACATCTTATCATACAACTTTTCATTATCATCCGCTTCTCTAAAGTAAGGAGAGTATTCAAAATCACCATTTCTTATTTTCAGTAATAGTGGTGAATGTGATTTTAAAGGTCTTTTTCTATATTTACCTTCTGTAAAATATCTGAACGGATTATAAGCCATATCTTTAATTTATTATACAAATATACGAAATCTTTTTTGAATATCCTAATCTTTACTTAAAATCTTTTTAAGCTGAGATTCGTTTAACTGCTTTTTCTTTTCGGTTTTCTTTTGGACTTCTTCTTCAGTTGGGATTCGATAGTTCTCAACTAACTTGTCCATCCAATCTTTGGTAGTTTTACTCATTATTTATTATTTAATTGTTTTATTTATCTAATCTTACACCACAAAATACAGGAAATCTTAATGAACCATCATCAGTAGTTTCAAAGTATCTAACTTCTGCGGTTTTACCTATATACTCTTCTTTATTATTTAAGATATCCTCTCTTTCTTCGTGAGATAATCTAGCTCCAGTCTTTACAACTTTTCCGTTGTATTCTATCCAAATAGTTCCGTGAGTTGGAATTGCATCATTAGGTGTAATATCCACAATTGGAACAGCTACATCAAAGAACTTTTTATACTTCAATAAGTTATCACTTCTACCATTAACTTTATATCCATCAGTTCCCCATCGTATCATTATACCTTCATATCCTTCACTCATAAATTTCCCATAATAAGCTTCTAACTCTTCTGGGTTATTGATTTCTACCAATGGAACTACTTCTATATTTGGTTTGTTCTCTACTATGGTTTTCAAATCTGAATATCGTTCTATAAATGGTTTATCTGAAATCATATCATATACATGGTATTTCACATTTTCAGTTTGACCTTCTCTATATTTCTTTATGATTTTCATATTCTCTTGAAATGTCAATCCATGTGCATATAGTTCACCATCGATATAATCTTCAATTCCTTCCAAATCAGATTGAATGTGTTTCAGAGTAATAATTTCTTTATTTGCTCTTGAGATTAATTTACCATCATTTCCCAAACCTCTCATACCATCTAATTTTGGTTGAGCGTAGCAAGGGAATTGTACTTTCTTTTCTTTTTTGAAATAATCGTTAGCCAGCATAGGTAGGATTACCTTAACACTTTTAGCTTCTTCAATAGTTTTGAAATACCCTTCTCTTAATTTTTTAACAATAAGAGCTTCAGCTTCAAATTCAGCTTGAGTTACTTCGGTAGTTTCATTTACCTTTCCGATATTCTTTGGTTTACATAATTTGGTATGTTGTACCTTTTTACCATCTAACAATCCAGATGTTTGGATTAAATTACCTTCATTGGTAGTTACTTCCAATACTCTTACTTTTCCTTTACTATCTAATTTGTATATCTTCATATCTTATTTGAATATGATTCTTAATATCCATAATAGGTTCACATCCCAAATAGTAGCTGTACCCCATAGAGCTCTATCATCTAAATCAGATAACTTATTCAATAGATGTTGTCTGAGGAATAATAAATCCCCACTAAATGTAAATTTCTTATCTGCTCCGTTTGGTAAAAACCAAGTCATCTTTAGAAGAGAACCTCCCCAAAGATTGTGAGTCACATTAAATATACCAAATCCCCAACCATCCCATTTCTCATTTATAAAAATGGTTAATGGTGTGAGTGATATATGTGTTTTTCTAAATTTCCAACTTATTTTTTTTAACATATTTTAAGAGGTTTTAATTAAAAGAGATTAGAGGGAGTTGAGAGCTCCCTCCTTTCTCAGCGTAATTGATTAACCCTAAAACATCGGAATCTCATCTTCCGAATCTTTTTCAGTTTCTTGCTCATTGAAGAGAGCTTCACCCTCATCTTTCACATACTTCTGAACTAACTGCTTAACGTAAGTTCTTTCAGAATCAACTCCACCATCGTTAGAGAAGAATGGGAAGATTGAAATCTCAGCGGATTCGAACAAATCGAAACCATCATAAATCAATCCAGCCATCTCAACCGATGCTCTCGTAGAAACCATTGCTGTAACTTTACCACTATCACTTATAGATTGTGTTCTAGTGTGGTGAGCGATTTCAGCCACAGCTTTTAAATCTTCTTCGTTCACTTCAGGGAACATAAACTTCAACAAACCAAATTCTTGCTCATCATTAAGAACATCCATCTCAATAGTTACGAATCGGTCAAGAATCGCTCGGTCAATAACTCTGGTCGATGTATATTCATTACCAATGTTAGCCGTAGCGATGAAAGTAACACCTTCAGCTACATTCACAATTGGAGAACCTTCAGCTTCATCCAATCGGATGTATCTTTGTCCACCATCTAAAACGGTCATCAAAATGTTCCAAGCATCAGGGTGAGCTCTACTCAACTCATCCAATAGGATAACTGCGTTTGGAGTTTTGATTGCTTTGATGAATGATGATTCTGAGAAGTAAGTACCATTCTTAGAATCGAATTGTGTGTTACCAATTAGGGTAGCTCGCGGGTCTTGCGTTGCTCCTAAGTTGAAGTAAAAATCAGGACGGTCTAATGCTTTTACCAATGATTTGGCGGCCATAGTTTTACCACAACCAGCAGGTCCTGTCATCATAATATTCTTAGCTCTCACCGCACTTCTGATGAGATACTTCCACTTCAAGTCAGGCATAACCAATTCTTGAGGTTTCAGATTTACTGAACCTTTGTGGATAAAATCTTTAATAGCTGTATGGTCCGATTTATCTTCGAACTGAACACCACCACCTTCGGTAGCCATCGGAGCAACTAAATTGTTGTAAACATCCATACCAACTTTTCGGTAAACTTTCTTACCATTCTTTTGAACATAAGCTTGGAGAGCTTCTCCAGCTTCATAAGCACTCTTCCGAGTACCAGTTCCGATTCCTAAAGTACCAACTTTGATACCTTTAGAATCAATCAATTTAAATGAGTTACCAAATGCTTCCACTTTGTAAACTTCACTTTTAACGAATCCAATTTTGAAATCTGTCATAACTTTTATTTGTTTTAAGGTTTAACGTTTTGGGGAAATCACCCCCACTCAATTACTATACTAATATAAGAAAAATATTTGAGACTACCAAACTTTTTCTTACTTTTTTTAAATTATTTTGTTAAAAATAATTGGTTCATTGTTTTGGTTATCTGAGCAACATTTGTTACATCAATCAACTTAGCTCCTTTACCATACATAATCTTAAATCCTTTTGATGGTTCACCACCTTCAGGTATCCAACTATCAACAAAGTAAGATAAAGTTTGAATTCCCATACTTTCAATTTCTTTTACCATCTTACGAGTATGTTGGAATGCTTTATCACCTGAGTAATACATATCTTTATTACCAAAGTAAGGTTCACCATCTGAAATATTAAGGAAGTAAGAATCCATATCATTTGTACTTCCTAAGAAGTTCTTCATAATAGCTTCAAAACATAATCCTTCAGGAGTTGTACCACCTGGCCCTAAACAAGGAAACATCTTTTTTACTTTAGAAAACTTATCACTTCTACTATCGTAAGCCATTACTATGTAAGGAGTATTGTTAGAAGTAGTTCTAAATGAAACCTGAATAGATAGGTTTTGAATCATATCAACTGCTTTACAAAGTGCAACTACATTAGTCATTGTTTTAGTCCACTTATCACCACCCATTGAACCACTAGCATCAATGGAGATATGTAGATTAGCTTTTTTGTAAGAATCAGTTTCAATGTAAGAGAATACATTTTCATTTCCAAATCCTAAAGAGGAAATCATTCTCTTATCAATCTTACCATGTTTCTGTCTATTGAAAACAGTGTTTCTATCTTCACCTCTTACTTGAAGTTTCTTTCCTAAGATAGTTCCTAATTTAATACCAGCAGCAACATCTTCTTCATAGTATCTTTTTACTTTGCCATATTTCTCAACATCAGCACTCCACCAATTGTTAGAAGTCATTGGGAACATTTCTGATTCTAATAAAGATGGAGTAAGTTTCTTAACTACGATACATTGAGTACCTTTAAAGTAAGAACCCCACCCATTATCAATCTTTTGTCCAACGTTAGCAACTTCAGAACCACTCTCATCAATTGCTTGAAGGTTTTGTGCATCCTTCTTAGTGATGGTTTTCTTTCTGATATCACCATCCATAAAATCTTTTTGTTTTTGTATTTTCTTTTTAAGAAGTTCTTTTTGTCTATCAGTTAGTTTTACCTTATCAGATGATTCAGTATCGTTAGGAGTTGAATCTGATGGTTTACCATTCATATTATCAGGCATATTATTAACATCCATTCCACCACCACCAGTTGGAGTATCATCATCACCACCAACAGGAGCCGAACCATTCATTGAGTTAGAAAAATCTTCGAACTCTTTATCAGTCATCTCTCTTTCTTCACCAGAACCAGAACCACCATTACCATTTTGAGGTTCTTCTTTTTGTTGATTATCATTACCATTTCCCTCACCTTCACCATCAGCGATTGGTAAGTTGTTCATAATTATCTGAAATACCTTTAAAGCCACCTCAAATGAATCCTTAGAGGTTTTTAATCTACTGATATTACCTAACCCAATTGTTTTGTAAATCTCTCTAAGACCCTTTAAAACCTTTAAGTCAGTATTTTTGTTATGTAAGTTAATAATTCTAAACATATAAGAGTCTACACTCTCTTCAGTATGTTCATCTGAAAGAAGAGCTTTATCAATCAACTTATCATTAAAGTACTTATCGTACATTTTTCGGTAGTAATCTCTATAACCTGGAGCTGAATCAAATACAAACTTATCAATTCTTCTATCTTCAACTACATTCCAAATATCTTTTACAATACCAACAGGACTATAAATACCTTTTTTGATTGCCCCATCTTTAATATATTGAGGAATCAAATTGTATATATCTTGAAGTAATTGAAAATCTGAAAGTTTAATGTGAGAACCCTCATGCAGTGCTAATCCAACAGCAACATCAAAATCTTTAGGTTCAATGATATTAGCACCAATAACAACCGATTTACCATTAGTGTAAGAATCACCCCTTTGATTGAATGAAACCTCAATTTGGTCATTAGTTACAATATTTACGAAGTTTGAGATAGCTCTCTTAGATGCTGAGAGTTTGTAGAGGTCATGTGATTTCTTCTCTACATCGTTCATTGTATCAATTACAATGTCATCATCTTCCCAGTCTGAAAGCCAGTAAGAAGAATTTCCGTATTTACTCATATTTTAAGGTTTTAAGGTTTATGTTAATGAAGCTACAATCACTCCCAATCAATTACAGTACTAATATAAGAAAAATATTTGAGACTACCAAATTTTTTCTTAATTATTTTTAATAAAATTCTTTACAAAGTTTATAATCTTTTTGGGAAAGAGCTCCCCACCAATCAGAAGCAACTTCATCTTCTATTAAGGAAATTTGACAATTCATATCCGGTTCATTTGTTTCAAACGCAGGATAAATAACACCTTTTTTAGGGTCAAGGTAAGAACCAACACTTTTTAAATAAATCATATCTCAATCAATTACAGTCCTAATATAATAAATCTTTTTGACATATACAAGCTTTTTCTTAATTATTTTTAATCATAATCATCGAAGTGAGATGGAAATCCAGACTCTAATTCATCTAATAAGAACATTAACTCTTTTCTTGCTTCCTCTACTTTATTCCAATCTTCATAAGAAATTGCTTCTTCTAAAGTTTCGAATATATTTTTAATTTTATCTTCCATAGTTAATCTAATGTTGTTTGGATTAAATATAGAGTTTTTAAAATTTTAGATTTTTTCTAATAGAAGAAGTCCAAATAATATTTGGGTCTGGAGGTGAATTGATAAAATTTGATGGTAGTATCTCTTCCTTTACATTTACAGTTCTATCATATGTTTCATTAGGTGTATCCTTATAATTTCTAGTAATAAAGAGCTTATTAGTGAAAAACCTTATGTTAACATCAACTCTTCCCATATGAATTCTAAGTAAATTTTCTGGCGGAATCATATATTGGTCTTGATTAATATATTCCAATAAATTAAGATAAATAGATGAATAGTAATCCATTAACTTTGGTTTACCAAATCCAAATATATCACAAATACCATCGGAATTTTCCCAATTATGAGTTTTTATTCTGCCTGATGGTATGTTTAGGTAATCATTAATCATTATTTTAACGTCTCCATCCATAAATGTATCTAATCTACCCCTAACAACAACATCATAATCTATATCTAAACTTTTAGATAACATATTTGCTCTCCAAATCTTATACCACATAGGAAATGTATAAAAGTTCTTAGAGTAATCAATGAGTTCAGGAAGTAAACTTTGTGGAGGATTGATATATGGTGTAATTAAATCTAATGTAGATTTTTTAAAATTAGAATATTTCTCAAACTCAACCTCTTTAAAATTGAATATACTTTTTAGATTTACAATAGTATCATTATTATATTCAGCTTCAGTATCCCAAAAAGAACCATAAACATCCATATCATATTTTTCAATAAGTGATAGCCAAAACTCTTTATTAACTTCAATATCTCTAATTAATCCGGATAAACATAAAGCTATCTTTGGTTTTTTGTTTTTTAGTTTTTTTTGTACATCAGATGATAAATCATCAAAAGAATAACCTAAATAATCTAAATCACCTTTCCATAATTCATTTAACCTATTCATTTGCTCTTTTGTGTATTCATTATGATAATCATACAATACACTATCTTTTATAGCTGAATAATCGGTTATTTTTATTTTTGTAAGTTTACTGAATAATTCTACATCATCTATTAGTTGTTCAAACTTTATAACTATACTATCTTTTTTCAATATCCAATTACCATTCTTATCTTTTAATTGTGAAAATAAACTTTTAGAAAGTGATGGAGCATGGAATTCATCATTTAAATATGAATTAACAAATTCTTCAAATGTATTTGATTCAGTATATTCTTTACACCAAGCCCAATTATTTTTATAATAATGATATAATAATTCAAATGGGTTTCTTACTATCGTAACAACTCTATCAGTTGAATTCAAATCAAAAGTATCAACATCTCTATAAAGACCCCATTCTTGGTTTGGAAAATCCCAATCTCTCCATCCTTTAATTTGAGTAGGATACAACCAACTATGCCCAACAGAACGAACTACCTGTGGATTTCCATTTATTTTTGAAACCTTATGATTAAAATTAGATTCAAAAAATTCAGATAAAGTTGCTGGTATGTTTACAAAAACTAAATCCATTATTTGTAATGTTTTATATAATCAGAACACACACCTAAACAATCATCAACAGGCCAATTGTGTCTTTCAGGTAATACTGCTATCGATTTATCTAAAGGTTTAATTTTGGGATGTGCCCATATGATACCTTTTGAAGTTATAGTTACATCATCTTCATCATGCCAAAAGTAGTGTAAATCAGTTTCACACATTAGTTCTAATGCTGGATGATTTTTACAATGTATCCATAGTTTGGATTTTCTATTATCTAACCAAGTAATATCTATCTGATATTGTGCTAAATCATGTCCTAAATATAATCTAGCACCAATGTACCAAATATCAACTTCTACATCATATCCTAACTGAATAGCATCATCAATGTACGATGGTTGATTTTCATACTTTGTTATTCCATCAATATTTCCTCTATGAGATATTAGCATAAGCTTCTTCTTGTTTTAAAAATAATTTATTGATATTAGATATACTATAATTTCTTTCTGGAATGAATCCTTCAGTCCATTGTACTTTAAATATATTAGCTATAATTTTATATGGATGTAATTTTTTAATATCTAATATTTCAAAATTATCTACCATTAATCTTCTACCATCTACCCTTTCCCATCTTTCTGGTTCTTTAGCCATTAGATATGAACGAGTTAAATTTATCTCAGGTTCCCAAAAATCAAATCGTTTACCTTCTCTAATATGATATATCATATTGTTTTCAGTATAAAATTTAGTTTTTTCAAACATTAGTTTTAAATTATCAATTGTTCCTGCTATAATGTGGTCTGAGATATGATAAGCCATATAATCCCAATGTCTAAAAAATACAGGTGAACAGTGAATCTTTTCTGGATTCATAATAACTTCATTCACTATGTATTCCATATTAGAATAGTATTCATCTCCTCTGATTTTTATAACATAATCAGTTTCGATAAATCTTAATCCATTCAATGTAGATTCTATTTGATATTTTAAATTTTGAGCTCCCCCATCTTTTGGTAATTTAGAGAGAACTACATTGTAAGTTTGAGGTAAATTTGAAAAATTCAATTCTGAACCAATCCAAGTAGAGATTACTACTTTTTGGTTTGGATAGTTCTTTACATAGAAGTCTATTGTTTCTTGCAGTATCTTACCCTGCAAAAGAATTGTAACATTTTTCATTAAGAAGTAAATCTTTTATTTTTTAAACTTTATGTTTATGTAGTTTATTAAACCCATAATTGTTGGTGCCCATAACCCTATGAACAATGCCAACATTTCTTCACCTAATATTAAAAATAAGAATATTGAGAATGCAATTGAGAATACAACACACATTAATAAAATTAACTCAGATAAAGGAGGTGTAAATTTAGATTTCATAATTATTCAATACCCTTAGTATTGTTAATTTTAGTATCTAATGCCTTATTGAGTGTTTTTACTAACTCATCTAATTTTTCTATATCTTTAGAATATTTAGATTCAACTGAATCAGATTGGTTGGAGAAACGATTAATTCTATCCTCCAACCTATCTAAATCTTTTTGGTAATTATTTCTACCCAATTTAAGTTCATAACTTAATTCGGTCACTCTATTTGATAATCTTACAATTATAGTTGTTGCTGATACTACTAATAATATTAAACAACTAAATATGATAAGATGAAAATAATCTACCGTTTCCATTAATTACTAAGATTTACTTATTATAAAGTGCGTAAACTTTGTTGATAAGATTTGTCTTAGTAAGTGATGAATCCAATTCTAAATTGAATTCTGATTTAGCTAAATCAACTAATTCACCTTTTGTTTTTCCTCTTAAAGAAGATTTGGTTACTTTACCTGATTTTCTGCCTTTTCTATTGCCACCTTTAGCCGCATCCACAACATCTTTCGATTGTTTCACAACTTCTTTCACAGCATCAGCAACATCTTTTGCTTCTGCAGCTACTCTTTTGGCTCTTTTCTTAACTTCCTTTGCAGTTTCTTTTACATCTTCGATAGTATCTTCTACTACATCTGGAATTAAGTCTCCGTCTCTATCTGCGATTTTTCCTTTTTTCACAAAATAGATTACTACACCTGCACCTACTAATAGTAAGCCGATGATAATTAAAATAGTCTTCATAAAATTGATTTTATTTATTAATAAATATTAAAAGGTTAGATAAACATATGGTAATCTTGGTCATTATCATCATCATTTTTATCCAAGTTTTGTAACTCTGGGTTGTTATGAACAGACAATGATGCCAAAATCATGCTTGCTAATCCAATTAATGCGTTTCGGAAATACTTTCTAATACTCGCCATATAATGAATACGTTTTTTCTGGTTCGGGCTCTATAACCTTTTCTTCTTTGTTAATCACATAAGTGAAGCCCTCTCTCGCATCCATATAGAACTGTGTATTTCCATTCTTTTGATAGATGTACTCTAATACATCCGTCAATGAATCTAAAACAACAGAAGTATTGTCCAAAGGAGACCACCTATCTCCAGGTGGAACTCTTTTAGCAACCTTTACTTTTACTTCTTCGGTAATAACTTCTGGTTCTTTACTCATTACTCAATAACTCTTATAATTCTGCTTTCTTTTGCTCCACTTACTTTGTAGTCAATGTTCACACCAGCATCGGTAAAGTCTGATACGACTCTTGCTTCTGCTTCGGTTACTGATTGTGCATCAACTAAGTAGATTTCTTTTTTTAGTTTTGGGTTGCCATTTTTAAGTGTTGCAACTTCCACTTCTACTGTAACTTCAAAATATTTTGCCATAATTTGTTTTGTTTATATTTTTATATATTATTAATTAGAACTAATATACGAAAAAAATTCAAAAAAACCAAAAATAATTGGAATTTAATTTAAATTTAATATTCGTACTCTTTTTTAGGCCCCGTAAGGTTCCCATTTATAAGGAAAGAGCAATTAAAACATAACATCCTAAGATTCTCATGTTTGTGATTACATCTATTCCCATCTAAGAAATCCAATACCAATGGAACTCTGAAATCAGTTACCCTTCTTTCTTCAAATCCACAACTATTACACTTCTCCAACATATACCCATTATTGAGTAATCTCTTCTTTAACTTCCAAACTGGATAGTCTGGAAACATTCCTTTTAAAATATCATCTAAGGAGTGTGCTAATGAATTTGGATTAGAGCCTTTTCTAATTCCAATTCCATGTGGATTCTTTAAATCTTCAAAGATTCCGTATTCTCTAGCATATTTCTTATATGTGTTGTAGGAAACTCCTAACATTCTAGCGGCTTCAGCAGCAGAACGAGCTTTTTGTTGTACCTCTTTTATTTCTGATTCTAAAAGTGGTCTAGCTCCTAAACCTCTCTTTGTCCTTTGTTTTGGAGCTTGTGATAAGTCTTTAGTTGGGTCATATTGGGGAAATAATGAATCCCCATTTGTAACATCTTCCATTTTTATATACTATTTACTTCTTTATTTCTATGTATATAAATATAGGTTAATCCTTTTTTTCTACACCAAACTTAGAAAAGTTGTACCAAGCTCTTTCGTGAAGGAAATAAAGTATCATTTTAGTAACAACTTCTACACCTCCTATTGCTAATCCCATTTGCCAACTCCCAGTAATTACTGATGATAGTACCATTGTATCTATCGTACCTATTACTCTCCAACTTATAGTTTTTGCAATGTGCCTCTTATAGCTTACCATCTTTTTTCATTTGGTTACGAATCGATGTTGCTGAAATATCACCAATCTCTTTTGGTGGTACGTGCTCTATGATATCATATCCTACTCCTCTACCATAGTTGATAGATTCGATATCAGGTATAATGGTAGGTAATACTTTACCTGCTTCAATGAGTTCTTTTAACTCACCTTCTTTTACCATTTCTAAAATTTGTTCTGCTGTCCAAGGATTCTTTTCGTCTGGTTCTACATCTCTGATACCTAACCATACATTATATCCTTCTTTTAATCTTTCATTAATTAGCCATAGATGTCCCTTGTGAAGTGGTTGCCATCTACCAGCAAAGAATGAATACTTTACTTCTGATGAGGAAGATTCTTTATCTGCCCTCGCTTTTACATTTGCCATTGATTTGATTTAGCGGTTTATAACTTTTGTTTGTCTCTTAAATAAGATACTATTTTTGTGAATGATTGTTTTGGATTATCTTTAGTTGTATCCACATCGAAGAAATCTTTTTGTGGTGCTACATAATCCTTTGAATGAAAGTGGTCTCTTTCTCTTGCTTCTGAACAATGTACATAAAACTCTTCGAAATTATCTAAACCGATTCTCTCTTTGAATTCTTGTCTTAACCACTCATAGGGTGCTACTAATGATACAACTACATCACAACCTTTGCTGGATAGATATTCAGCTAATAGTTGAGCCCTTCTGATGTTGTTGATTCTTCCTTGTTCGGTGTAATCTTTATTAATGGTTAATGCTCTTAAATCATCACCATCTACGTGAAATACATCCTTTCTCCAATTTCTTTTCTCGGTTTGAAGAAGTTCTATTAACATTTTACCGAGTACAGTTTTTCCATGTGCTGGTTGGCCTGTAAACCAATATATGTTACCTTTTGCCATAACTTGATTTTAATTGTTACTAATATACGAAAATAATTTGAATTATCCTAACTATTTTTCTTTTTTCCAACCACCACCGGCAGCCTTATATTTTTTTGCAGCCCAACCATTAGCATATGCAGATGGATAGACATCAAATTTCTTTTTTGCTTGTGATTTATAATAAGACCATTTTGATGGATTTGTTGGTACATTTTTTTCTAAGAATAAATTCATTTTTTCTTCGATTGCCTTCTTTGTTTGATAGGCAGTTTGTACACTATCCAATGTAGGTAATGAATCACCAACTTGTCTATTTTCAAATCCTGGTGAGGATTCTTTTAATAATTCTTTTAATTTAATCATTTTTATTAGTTTATATATGCGTTTAATTCGTATCCATTCTTCATACCATATACTTGAATGTGTAACATTTTCTTTTGTGGTTTACCATTTTTAAGTAATTCTAAATTTACTTTAGTTGTTTTACCAACTGATGGTCTTTTGGAGTTCATACCAACCTTAGTAAACATCTCATCATCTTCGATAGTATATCCTTTTTTCAAAGCCATAGCTTCAGCTGCTTCAATAGCATGAGTGTAAGATTTGTGATAAACTTCAATATCCTTTGCTTCATCCATACCTTTAATTTTCTTTTTCACTATCATTGTGATACCACCCAAATCCTTTGCCCACTTTTCAGCATCTTTCTTATCTGCGTATGCAGCAGTTGTTACTGGTTTTACACCTTTCTTTGGTGAATACAATACAACATAAGCTTCGTTCATTGATTCATTAAATCCATAAACATATCCACCTTTGTGTAAAGTGTTAACGAACTTTGCTAAATCTTTTTTATTTTTGAAAGTTTGGATATCAAAGAAATCACTACCATCTTTGTGTTTCTTTTTACCATCGTGATAAGAAATTGTGTATTTTGCTGAACCAACTCTATCTTGTTGGTAATATCTTTTTTTACCTTCGTTTACTGATTCAATGATACTATCTCTTATTCTTCCATTTAATACTACATCTGCACCATGATTCCAATTCCACCATTCTCTATGCATAGTTTCAAGTCTTTTAACACCGGCCTTTGATGGTTTTTTAACTAACGCTTCTGTGAATTTAAGAAAATCTTTTAGTTTAGATTGAAACTTTTTTAATGAATCTTCATTACCATCAACTGCTTTGAATTTATGCCCCATAGTTGCTTTGATTGCATTAATCAATACAGGCCCCATTACACCCACTACTTCTTTAACATCTTTTTTATCCTTAAATACCAAATCAATGATTGCATCTGTATTATTATGAATAGCTTCTGCTTTTCTTACACCGGTAGAATCTTTGGATTTCTTACCTTCGTTTACTGATTCGTATGTTCTCTTCTTAGATTTAGATACAATTTTTAAATCTTTTTCTTTTGCTAAGATGTATTTTTCAAATCTACCATCTTTACCTAAGTTAACTTTATATTCACCATTATCATATCTAACTACATCACCAACAAACTTTTTCTTACTCTTAGGGTCTATGTATTGAACTCTTGCATCGTAGAACTTTGGATTTATTTTTTCGTTTACTGATTCACTCATTGGATTTCCACCCAATTTAATAATATCATCATCAACTTTGTTTAACATATTACCATATCTATTAGCGATTGGTCCACCTTCAGCTTCAGCTTCTTGCTCCATATCTCTCATAATATCAGCTCTTTTCTTTTTAAGTGCTTTTATTTTGATATTATTTTGTGCAATCTTTTTAGCAGCTTTTTCATTTTTCTTCATTTGAGCTGCTCTTATTTTTGCTAATTTTTCTTTTTCAGCTTTTTGAATTGATGCCGCTCTTAACCTTATCAAAATTGGGTCATTTAAATCCATCCTTTCAGTAATAGATTCATTCTTCATTACACTAAATGCAACGTTTACCATTTTTGGTAAAGAAAGTTTCTCAAATTTACTTTTATTAGATTTATTAATTGCATCATATACCTGAGTTACTGCTGATGCTGAGTATAAATCTACTCTCATCATCTTACCACTTATTGGGTCTTTGATTTTCTTATTTTGTTTTTTCTTAACTATATCTCTAAGGTGAGAAATCACTTCAGGTTCTTTAGCTTCGTTTATTTCGTTTACTGATTCTTCCATATTAGTTGTGATTGAGTCTGGTGCGTTTCCTTTAACCCATCTGAAAAGTTTATCTTTCCAAACTTTTTCTGCGAAAATTCCACCTTTTTCTTTTTTAAGAGGTAGTGAAAGGAATCCCTTTACATTACCATTTATTACCTTCCCATCTTTATCTTTAAAAAATACAGTATGTTCTGGATTGTTAAGTATAACATCTACTCTTCCGTTCATTCCTTTTGGGAGAGCTTTAGTTACTATACCCCAAATAGTGTTAGAAGCACCTTCATGTGTTTTTAAAAGAATATCTTCAGGTACCATTCTTGCTCTGTTCTTATTATTGTACATAGCAGTTACATAGTTTGTAAGTACCCAAGTTAAATGAACGTTTTCTGGTTTATATCCTACTTGTTTTAATTTAGGAATTATTTTTGTAATATCGGTTATATCTTTTGCAGTAATATCAAATAATATATTTGGAAGAGTTTCAGGATTATTTTTACCCAATAAAAGTTTTTCTAAACTACTATCTTTAATACCCATTGCCTTTACTAAGATATGAAGTGCATATACATGGTCTGGATTTTTAAGATTTAGGTTTTGAAGTCTGAATCCATCTTTTTCAATCTTTCTGATTAAATCTAAATCTTTAAGTTTGATATTTCTACCATACTTTTTTAGGATACTTCTAATATCTAATTTACCTAATCTATTGAGGATTTGAAGTTGTTTCTTCATTTCATCCACATCTCTAATTTTGAAAGATGCTGAATCAACGAAGTTTTTGATAGCGAATCCTTTTCCACTACCAGCACCACCAGCCATAAAAACTATTTGACCATATGGTTTTCTATTACCATAGGTAATCAGTTTTTCATTTAGAATATCTTCAGTTATTTCTTCAAATACCATCTCTTCGTTTTTCTTTTTACCAGCACAATGTGCTTTTTGACTAAAGCCCTTTGGGTTGTTACAATTTATACTTTTTTTATATTTCTCACTCCAACCCATCTATCTTATAAATATATATCAAAAATCTAAAAAGTTGTTATTTTGTTGTGATTTTAACACCACCTTGAAATAGGCCTGATGGAACATTTTTTATAATAGTTGGACTATCATTTGTATGTTTGTTAAACATAAGTCTTTCTTCACCACCCAATAAACTTCTTCTATCAGTCCAATCGTTATTAGCTGATGAGGTATATAATGTATCTATATTAGAAGAGCCCTCTATTGAAGATTTTATTGATGCTGGAGTAGCCATTGGATTTTGTTGTAATAGTAAAGCAGCCATACCAGCTACTTGAGGTGCTGCCATTGATGTTCCACCTATATTACATTGTCTATAATTACTATCAAAATAATATGCCGAATCACTAAATTTATTTGTATTAGATGTACAACTCATTACATTTGTTCCAGCTGCATAAACATCAACAGCCGGTCCACATTCTGATGAAAATGCTTTCTGGTCTTTATTAGAACCATCACCATTTGTTGCTGAGTTTAGAGATGAATCTAAATTACCTACTAAAATAGCATTATCTGAATATGGTGATGAACCTCTATGATAATAACGAGTACCTACATTGGTTACAACAAAGTTATCATAATCAGTTCCACCTGGCACATCTACTTTATTACCTCTATTACCAGCAGCAATAGTTATATGAACTCCTGCATCAATCAACTCTTCAACATCAGTATCAGTAGATGCGATTCTTACATTACAAACATAATTTGAATTTGGAGAACCACTATTGTTTACTAAACCATAATTAGTTTCTCTATAAGATGCATTTCCAGTTGTATTAGAATCGGTGTGAGATGTTCCTCTATAAGTTAATGATGTTACTGAATCGAAATAACTTCCATATCCCCAACTCATATTTACTACCGTTGGATTTATTCTACCTGTTTCTGCATTTGTAGTTTTATTACCATGCCATCCTTTAATTACATCAAAACAATCAGTAATTGAAATACCAGTAGAACCATCAGTAGCACCTTCTAAACCATTTACTTTCACAAAGTAAACATTAGCACCTTTTGCAATTCCGTGATTTAATCCAGCAGCAATACCAGCTACGTGAGTACCATGTCCATCTAAATCTCTATCGTGATTTGCATTTTGAGTTCCAGTTACACCACTTAGGGTGTACCAATCAATAGTTACAGTTCTCTCAACACCATCAACTCCTTTGAATTCTGGATGGTCAAACTGTACTCCACTATCTTGAATTACAATATCAACATTAGACCCATCTAAAGTATAAGTGTAATTTTTTGAAGTTGTATCTGAAGCTCCGTATGGGTCTTTTTTGGTCATATGTCTAACCAATCCCCAATTTATAAATTCTCCACCATCATTAGTAGTTTTACTAAAATTTCCATCTTGAGTTATTCGTGGTTCAATAAAGATATCATCTCTAAATTCGGGTGGTATTTCTACCTCCATAACTCTATCATCATTTTTTAGAGTTGTTACTTCTTCTTCAGATAAAGTGTACCATGATTGTCTTGGGGAATTAGGTCTTAGATTTGGAGAATCAACTCTACGATTGGGAATGTATAATTTGCCACCATCATCTGATGATTCCATATCATCCCAAAAGGATTGATAATTAACACCCTTATGTAATATAACGTTATACGTTTCCATTTATCTAATTTATTAAGATGTGAACGAAATACCTTTCCATGCACTACCATCCCAGAAGTAAGGTCTTAATTGCCCAGCACTACTACTTACAATCATTGAACCATCTGCGGGGTTTGATGGGTTTGTTGTTCTTTGAGGTAATACTAATACATCTTGAATCTTTACCTCTATGCTTGAGCTAAGTAATAAAGAACCAGATGATAATATATTTACGTTTGCCGAATCAATAGTTATACTTTGATTATTAAAAGTTGAATGAACAGGACTTCCTATATTAAATGTACCACCAACAGTTAGATTGGTATTTACTGAACCAGTACCCATTGTTA
>Ga0181402_1000294_pt1 | contig 18572 bp, 20 predicted proteins | sample 25SPOviralmetaG_FD_130131 | JGI IMG/M metagenome (GOLD analysis project Ga0181402, IMG submission 130131) | Marine viral communities from the oligotrophic San Pedro Time Series (SPOT) site, San Pedro Channel, CA, USA - 25 SPOT_SRF_2011-08-17 | ecosystem: Environmental > Aquatic > Marine > Strait...
CCAGAAATAAAAATTGATGTAGATAATTCAGATGAAATCCCTTCAAACTATGAAGATGCTACAGAGGAAATGTTAGCAGGTCTAATTGGCAATTACCTTAGAAAAGAAAATTGGAAAGAATTTTCATTAGGTGAATTATTTGCAGAATTAGAAAGTGTTGATATTGAAAAAGCAAACAAGGTAGAAAAAATGGCAAAAAAATACGGAATAAAAGACTTAAAAGAAATGAAAGATTTTGAATCTTTCTTAGATAATTTAGTAAGCGAAATGGTTGCAGAAGAAACTATTACTGAAGAAATTTCAGGTACTAGTGTTGAAGAAGCAGAAGTTGTTATGGCGGCAAGAGCATTAAGTAACGACATTCAAGATCATATTGAAAGAATCGGTAGAATGGCAAATGAAGACATACCTTCGATTGCTGACTCAATGGCACATGAATTTGGTGCACAAAAAGCCGCAGATTTCAAAAATCAAATGGAAGGTTTACTAAGTTCATTACTAGATGCAAATAAATCATCTAAAGAGGGTGTTGATGCACTTATTGGTACAATGACTGGAGAAGAGTCAGCCGCACCAATGCCAACAGAAGACCCACTAGCAGGCGACATGATGGAACCAGCAATGGACGAGCCAGTAGATGATTTTGCTGGAGCAGATGCTGAAGCAGGTCCAGAAGAAGAGCCACTAGGTAGAGCAGAAAAGATTTAATCATGAGGTTTACGGACTTTGCACTCACAGAATCTGACATGTCTGATGTAAAGTCAGATGTAGAAGAACTAGTTATAAACAAAATACAAAGCGGTGTACAGTCAGCAAGTCTTGATGCATTTGTAGAAGAAGTAAACGAATTAGGTATTCCAATTTCAAAAGCAATGCTGAGACTTATACTAGAATCAGATGATTTTCAAAGTCATATAGCAAATGTATCTGATACAGAAATTGAATTCAATGTACCGGGTAATGTACCAGACGAGATGGTACCAGAACCAGAGGACATGGAAAATAATGTTTCTAATCTAGCAACATCGGCCGCTAACAAAGGCATAGGAGACGAACTAAATGTCTGATAACATTTTTATAAATGCAACAGAGGCTCGTAGAAGATCACGAGATAGTGTGATAATACTTAATGAAGTAAGAGCACTCGAAGCCAATGTTTTATCAAACATAAGTGCAGGTTCACTAACACTTGTACAATCAACAGGAACAACAATGACCGGTAATACATCTTATTACCAAGCCTACAATGGCATCACCACTAACACCACTATCACTGACCAAATAAATACGGTCAAGAAACATTTCACTGACAAAGGGTATTCGGTAAATATTAGCACTAACGCATCAACCGGAAATACAATTCAGTGGACAATCAAGTGGTAACAGAAAGCCTTTTAGAAAACAAATACAATTATCCCCAACTAAAAAGAGTAACAGCAAAGTCAGGACAACGTCAATATACTGGCGATGACAACAAGCCTGTGCCTAGTGTAACAACTATACTTGGTGATACTGGAGATAAGACTGCCTTAATTGCCTGGCGTAAACGTGTAGGCAATGCCGAAGCAACTCGTATCAGCACAGAGGCCGCAGGTCTTGGTACTAAAGTGCATAATGCATTAGAAAAGTATATTCTTGGAGAAGAATGGAACACCTTTGGTAATAACCATGTTAGTATATTAGCAGAAAGTATGACAAACGAAATGGTTAATAATGGATTAACAAAAATAGATGAACTATGGGGCGTTGAAGTAGCCTTGATTGCAAAAGGATTATATGCTGGTACGTCAGATGCTATCGGTATATACGAAGGCGAACATGCAATTATTGATTTCAAAACAGCAAAGAAAATAAAAAAACGTGAATGGATCGAAGATTATTTTCTACAAGGATGTGCATACGCACTAGCACATAATGAAATGTTTGAAACAAAAATAAGAAAAGTAGTTATACTTATGGTTGACAGAGAATCTAAGTTTAAGGAATTTAAAATCGAAGGCGAAGAATTTGATAAGTACTGTGGTAAATGGGCCGAAAGATTGGCTGACTACTATGGAAAAGTCGATGCAGGAAAAATTTAATATAAGTCTAGTCCAACCAGGATTCGACGTTGGACCAACTCTATTAAATGTTTATTATCTGCCCTATACGGTTGGCCTGCTCTGGGCATACGCAAAACAAAATAAAGCAATAGAAGACAACTTTAATGTTAATAGTATCATTTTCAGCAGGATGCCTTTCTATGAAAATTTAGAAAAACTTAAAAAAAGTAAGATTGTATTTTTTAGTGTATATGTTTGGAATTGGAAAATTTCATTAAGGCTTGCAGAAGAATTAAAAAAATCTAATCCAGACATAATCACTGTTTTTGGTGGTCCTTCTATACCACATGGAGATAAAGATTTATTTCTAAAATATCCGCAAATTGACACTATTGTAGTAGGCGAAGGCGAACAGGTATTTGAAGAAATTTTATTATCGTATCTAGAAAATAAAACTATTGATAAAATTATAAGAGCAGAAAGGCTAAAAGATTTAAAAATACCAAGTCCATATCTTGAAGGAATATTTGATGAGATAATGGCTGAAAATCCAGATATTATCTGGAATCCAACCCTGGAGACAGATAGAGGGTGTCCCTATAAATGCACCTTCTGTGATTGGGGTGGTTTAACTAATGCTAAAATTCATAAATTTGAATTAGACAGAGTGTTTGCAGAATTAGAATGGTTCAGTAAAAATAATTGCGACTTTATTTCTTGTACAGCGGCTAATTTTGGTGTATTCAAAGAAAGAGATATGATGATTGCACAAAAAATGGTAGACGAACATCAGAAGCACGGCGTTATTAGAAAGTTTCAATGTAGTTATGCTAAAAACAGTAATGCTGACGTACTAGAAATAATAAAATTATTAAACGAGGGCGGAGTCAATGCTCAATTTCTAATCAGTTTACAGACATTCACACAACAAGCATTGGAAAATGTTGAAAGAAAAAATATGAAATTAGACGAAATAGCAAGGCTAACGACCTATGCTAATAAAAGACATTTACCAATGGGCACAGAATTAATAATTGGATTACCAGGCGAAACATACGACTCTTGGAAAGATACAATGAGCATATTATACGAGAAAGGTTTTCACTCATCTTTAGATATTTTTTCGTTGCAAGTAATAGAAAATGCACCTATGAATATGCAGAGACAACAATTTGATTTAAAAACATTTTCTGCATACGACATGCTGGTAGATGTCACTAATTTTGAAGATGTTGAATTAGGACTGTCAGAAGAAATTCAGGTAATAAAGTCTAATTCTACAATGTCGCAAGATGATTTAATAAAATCTTACAAGTATTCTAGCCAAGTACTTGCTCTACACAATTCTGGGATAAGCGATTTGATTTCTATATACTTGTACAAATCACATGGTGTGACGTATAGAGAATTTTATGAAGGTGCTATAGAATACCTAGAAGATGATTTTAAAGAATGGTCAAAACAATTAGAAGATAGTTTATATAAATGGCACGATACAGGAATTTTTGATACAACTGTTGGAGAAGATGCAATAAAAATTTACAGTTGGGCAATACCATATATTATCCCTATGCAACTTCATTATAATAAAAAAGTTCCATATTTTATAGATAAAATAAGTGAGTACGTTTCAAAAAAATGGAATGTAGACAAAACAATTATTGAAGATTATAATCATATATCTAAACACAGAGTAAAATACTGGGGCAATTATTATAAAGAACAGGGCAGTATGGACACGTTGACTAATTTATATGACTACACTTTTAATAACGAAGATGACTTAATTTACAAAAAACAATCATACACTATTGATGATCAGTACTACCGTGAGTACGGTGATGATATTATAAGTCACACAGAATTCGTATTATATGGAAGACAAAGAAGATGGCATCTCCACAAAGTAAACAAAAAAGATAAATAGTTGTATGGCAGACAAAGAAATAATCATATCAAGAATGCAACAACGAAGAGGCAATCGTATAGATTTGCCTCAACCTTTACGACCAGGTGAAGTTGCATTAGCATCAGATAGCAAAGAAGTTTTCATAGGATTAGATCCCGAAATTGGAGTCACGGCTCAAAATGCAAATGCAGTATCTATTAATAATATTACAAACGGATACAACTATGCAAATTCATATTTAAATAATAATTTTGTAAGGCTTATTATGCCTAGTAAAAGATTTGGTGTAGGCACATTTAATGGAGCAACTAATAACACAACTTTTGTAGTTACTGGTGCAAGTGGACAAGCACACGGACATCCTGTATTTAATACAAGTGTCACTGCTGGAAATACCTCCAATATCAAAAATGTTTTTGATGGCGAAGCATTTGCGTCAACAGATTTTACAGGTGCTAAAAACGGTATTGCATTAAGTACAAATGCATCAAGAACATCAGCAAACTTACTTAATAACGAATTCTTTGTTTCGTCTCCAATGGATGATTCGCAAAATACAACTGTTACGTTTGGAACAAATCCAACAGGCACAGACGATATTACCATAAACTATTACAGTAATGTTGATATTATTAGTGTATTAAATGATCAAAGTAACGTAGGCACAACTGCTACATTAGGATTTTATGATGCAAAAAATATTGCTGATTATAGGAAACTCAACAATGCATATATCAGAGCAGATTACGAAGTTGGCACAGCATTTATTGGTTTAGAAAACAAGCATGTAGAAGTTTATGCAGAATCAACAGAAATTACTGCTAGTTTAAGTAGTTTAACAGACATAAAAATAACTAATGCATCTACAAGTGCTGTTACTACTATTGATTTAACGTCAGTAACAACAATAGCAGATGTAATTAATAAAGTCAATACAGCGGCATCAAATACTTATGCAACAGCAAGTAATGTGTCGACATCGAGTAGCACATACTGGTACATCTCTTCAGATGAAGAATTTTCTATTTCATACGCAGTAAGTAGCGATGCAACTACACTGAAAATACCAGCAGGTGCATACAATAGAGCAAATAATTCCGTAAAAGGCCAATTAGAAGATTGGCTACATGACTCATTAAATGATCCAGCATTTAATATGTTTGTTGCCGCAGAGGTAGGCAATAAATTTAATTCAGGAGCCACTAGAGTCAGTGCATATACTCCTGTGAGAAGTAGCGAAAATCTATCAATTACCTTTACTGGTAATCAAGAAGCAGAAAACTTTTCAACAATTACAAATAAACTATTCGGTGCTAGTGCAAATGCAACAGTAACTGGATTGACAAATATCAAAACAAATCAACGATTATTAACACAAGATGATTATGCAGTATTACTTACAGGTTCTGCTAATTCATTATTCGAAGCGATATCAACAAACATTACAGGAGCCGCATCTGGTAATAGTTCTGTAGTAACATTTGGAGCAGTTGATGTTGACAGCATTATAGTAGAATACTCAGTAAAATCATCAACAGGTTCTGGTAATGGTTACAGCAGGACTGGTACATTACATATTACAGGTGATTTAGATATAGACGGCGGTGATGCTTCTCTCAATGACACTGGTGCTGTTTTAAGTAATGGATACACAGGAACATTTGATTTTATAGTCGATATGAACGGAAACAATATTAGATTATCAGCAGAGAACAGGTTACAGCAAGGCGGCAGTTACCAACCAGCAACAGTAAAATATTTAGTTAGAAAGTGGCTGGGATAATTGCTTGACAAAATAGTTAATCCCCAACAACGATTGTCAATATGGCGAGAATATAAAAATGGTCGCCCATCGTTGAAAAATGTGTTACAATACATCAATAGAATAGAAACAAAACCTAGAACTTTTGACTATTTTACGCCAGGTACTTGGCCTACACCATGGGAAGTACTTGAAGCAGAAATGTTTTGTATGAGTGGTAAAGCAATATTATTGTATCATACATTAGCACAATTAGAGTACATAGATACAAAAAACGTAAGGTGGCTTGTAGCCGAAAATAAAGAAATTTATCATGAAGGACTTGTGTTTTTTGACGGAGTATGTTATTATAACATTTTACCGAATACAAGTGTAAATATTGAAAATTTTGATAATTACATAACAGTTAGAGAAATTATTAGACAGGAAAAACTCACAAAGATTCATGAAAGTTACAAAGAGAGACGGCACTAGAGAAGACCTAAATATCGACAAATTACACAAGGTCGTGATGTATGCAGTAGAAGACCTTACTGGCGTTAGTGCATCACAAGTCGAAATCAATAGCCAAATACAATTCTATGATGGCATCAACTCTACTGATATCCAAGAAACATTAATTAAAAGTACAGCAGATCTTATATCAGAAGAGACACCAAACTATCAGTATGTAGCAGGTAGATTAATCAACTATCATTTGCGTAAGCAAGTATATGGCACATTTGAGCCACCGTGTCTTTGTGATATTGTACAAAAAAATATTGATGATGGCTTTTATGATTCAGAGTTCACAGACCTCTACACCAAAGACGAAATAAATCAATTACAATCTTATATCAAACATGAACGCGATGAAGATTTGACTTATGCGGCTATGGAACAGTTCCGTGGCAAGTACCTAGTACAGAACAGAGCAACTGGTCAAATTTACGAAACACCGCAAGTAGCATACATGATGATTGCGGCTACATTGTTTGGTAGATATCCTGAAAAGAAAAGAATGGCGTATGTGAAAGCATACTACGATGCTATCAGCACATTTAGAATTTCCTTGCCTACGCCAGTTATGGCAGGTGTGCGTACACCACAAAGACAGTTTAGTAGTTGTGTACTAATTGAAACTGATGACAGTTTAGATAGCATTAACGCAACGTCTAGTGCTGTAGTTAAGTATGTAAGTCAAAAAGCAGGCATTGGCATAGGTGCAGGTAGCATTAGAGCAATTGGCTCGCCTATTAGGAGTGGAGACGCAACTCACACAGGAGTTATCCCCTTCTATAAACTATTCCAATCAGCAGTTAAGAGTTGCAGTCAAGGTGGTGTAAGAGGCGGAGCCGCTACATTATACTATCCTATCTGGCATTTAGAAGTAGAAGATTTGCTAGTATTAAAGAACAACAAAGGTACAGAGGACAATCGTGTTAGACACATGGACTACGGTGTACAGTTTAACAAACTAATGTACGAAAGACTCATAAGTGGCGGTAACATTACATTGTTCTCGCCTAAAGATGTACCTGAATTATACGAAAGTTTCTTTGCTGATCAAGACAAATTTAAAGAATTATACGAAGCGGCTGAACGTAAAACTAGCATTAGGAAAAAATCTATTCCTGCTATTGAATTGTTTTCTGCATTCGTTCAAGAACGCAAAGACACAGGTAGAATTTACTTAATGAACGTCGACCATGCTAACACACATGGTGCATTTATTGAAGATGTAGCACCAGTTAGACAAAGTAACTTATGCTGTGAAATTAATTTACCCACTAAGCCACTAACACATATCAATGATGAAGAGGGCGAGATCAGTTTGTGTACATTGAGTGCAGTAAATTGGGGTGTTATCAAAGACTTTGAAGAAATGAACAAAGTATGTAAACTTGCAGTTAGGGGTTTAGACGAACTATTAGACTATCAACAATACCCAGTATTGGCGGCAGAACTCAGCACAATGAAGAGAAGACCACTGGGAATTGGTATTATTAACTTTGCATATTGGATGGCAAAGCATGGCATGACATATCAAGAGCCAAACTTGGAACTAATTGACGAGTGGGCAGAGGCATGGAGTTATAGTTTAATCAAAGCCAGTAACAAACTAGCAATGGAAAAAGGCAAATGTTCAGGCACAAACGAAACAAAATACGGTTCAGGCATTACTCCTAACCAAACATACAAAAAAGATGTCGACGAATTAGTACCACATAAAGAAAGACAAAATTGGAAAGAACTTAGAAAGAATTTGAAGGAGCATGGTATAAGAAACAGCACGTTAATGGCACTTATGCCTGCTGAAACATCAGCACAGATTAGTAATAGCACGAATGGAATTGAGCCACCACGTGGATACATTAGTATCAAGCAAAGTAAACACGGTGTATTAAAGCAAGTAGTACCTGGCTTTCCTTACTATAAAAACAAGTATGACTTACTGTGGGATCAAAAGTCGCCACAAGGATATTTAAAAATAATGGCTGTACTTCAAAAGTACATAGATCAGGGAATTTCGGTAAATACATCATACAATCCAGAGCACTACGAAGATGAAAAAGTACCAATGAGCGTACTGATCCAGGATCTTCTTATGTTTTATAAGTATGGTGGTAAACAGTTATACTACAATAATACATATGACGGACAAGGTGAGATTGATATTAACAAAGATGATAAACTAGAAGATTTGCCAATGGGGGAAATCGATGATGAAGACTGTGAGAGTTGTAAAATTTAATGAGCGTACTTAATACTAAATCAAAATATACTGACAAAAGTAAAATGTTTCTATCAGAAGACATGGGCATTCAGCGATTTGATGTTTTAAAATATAGACAGTTTGATAAACTTACAGAAAAACAATTAGGTTTCTTTTGGCGTCCAGAAGAAGTTGATATTACCAAAGACAGCAAGGATTTTAAAGACTTAACAGACTTTGAACAACATATCTTCACTAGTAATTTAAAAAGACAAATACTGTTAGATAGTGTACAAGGACGATCACCTAACTTGGCATTACTACCAATTGTGAGTTTACCTGAATTAGAAACATGGATCGAAACATGGGCATTTTCAGAAACTATTCACAGTAAAAGTTATACACATATTATTAGAAATGTGTACCCAGATCCTAGTAAAGTGTTTGATGAAATGATGAGCATTAAAGAAATTATTGATTGTTCAGACAGTATAACACAATACTACGATTCATTAATTGAATATAACAGACTTAGAGAAAACGGCAGTTCTAAATACAGCGAGTACGAACACAAAAAACGTATTTGGATGTGCCTAATGAGTGTAAACATTTTAGAAGGTGTACGTTTTTATGTTAGTTTTGCATGTAGTTGGGCCTTTGCAGAACTTAAGAAAATGGAAGGTAATGCAAAAATTATCAAACTAATTGCTAGAGATGAAAACGTTCACTTAGCAAGTACACAACAAATGCTAAAACTTTTACCACGCGAAGACAAAGACTTTGAAAAAATACGCAATGAAACATATGATGAATGTACACAACTATTTTTAGATGCTGTAGAGCAAGAAAAGAATTGGGCGGACTATTTGTTTAAAGATGGTAGTATCATTGGATTAAATGCAGAACTATTAAAACAATATGTAGAATACATTGCAGGTAAAAGAATGCATGCCGTAGGACAAGAAAAAATATTTAACACAGGCACTAATCCGTTACCTTGGACTCAAGCATGGATTACAGGTGGCGAAGTCCAAGTAGCACCACAAGAAACTGAAATAAGCAGTTATGTAATTGGTGGTACAAAACAAGATGTCGACAAAGAATCCTTTAGCGGCTTTTCATTATAATATAAATATTCACACACAGAGGAACACATGTTAGTAAATAAATCTCATACAAAAGGTGACGTTGTCACAATCAAATTAACCAGCGATACAGAAATCATTACACGTTTTATCAGTCAAGATGAAAATGGTATCACAATAGAAAAGCCTATGGCAGTACAAATTACTCAACAAGGATTAGGATTAATGCCGTGGTTGTTTAGTGCTGATGCTTCTAAAGAAATTACTATTTCAAATGAAAAAGTATTTTGCACTATGGATACACTAAAGGATCTTGCTGATCAGTATCTTGAAGGTACGACAGGTATTAGTTTAGCAAAGGCTTAAATAATAGACAAGTCTAATTTATTTTCTTCAATCATAGAAGTCTTTACCTCGTCGCTTAATTCAGTCCTTCCAGGATTATTAGGAAAAACACAACAAGGTTGAACATTGTAGAAACTATTATTTTCTTCACACCATTCTCTACGATAGAATTTATCAGTACCATGCTTGTCCCACTCAATGTGAAGTTTTTCAGCAGGATCATATAATACAGTAATCATATCCTTGCCCACTTGCACATGAGAATCTCTCTGTAAGCGGTCTAAATATCTACCTTCTAATAAACCATAGGCAGGAAACGCCTCGGTATATTCTGGATGGTCATTATGCCATTGTTCCATTAGTTGTGGACCGGCCATAAAAGGTTCATATATGCCAAATCTGTCTGAATAATTATCACTAATCCATTGTTTTTCAACTTCCCATGGGTCGTCATGATCATATTTCCCCATGTTACTAACTTCATTACCGTCAATAATTTTAAGGATATTATCGCCGCCATTATATGATTTGTATGTAATATTATCTATTTCGCAGTAGATAAAACCTTCTGCTTGATTATGGGTCCAATCTAGTTTCATACTACTATTTATTATGATAAATAATATTACTATGCCAAAAGCCGCACTAAAAGGAACATCAATTGCAGGAGGACCTATCACATCAGGTGCTTCAAAAACCAACATAGAAGGTATTGCTCCAGCAAGATTAGGCGACACAGTGGCAGGGCATGGCGACTCACCTCATTCCAATCCTAAGATAGCATCTGGTTCAAGTAAAGTAAATATAGAAGGCCTACCAGCCGCTAGAGTAGGTATCGATAAAGCCTCTTGTATGCACGGTATAGCCGGTGGCGCAAGTAAAACGAACATTGGATAAACTATTTAATAACAGTTGCGAGTTTGACAATCGCACTTATCATAAAATTAAAACATCTGAACTAGACAGTATAGACTGCTTATCTGAATATAAAAAGGACATACGCGGTTTTGGTTTGGCATCAAATATAAAAAATAAAATTGCATCTAAAAATATTGATAATTTTGCAGTCGATGACACTGATCATGAGTATATAATATCCATGATAGAAAAAGATTTTGATTACAAAGACTATGATGAATTATTTGAAAGTGTATACAGAGATAAATTAGAAGCAATTAAACCAAATATATTTGTAAGTGGTGGTCTTGACAGCACAACACAATACGAGTTGCTTAAACGTAAGCATATTGCGTTTAAACCCTATTGTGTACGTTATAGATCTCAAGGAATAACCTTTAACGATTACGAAATAAAAAACATACCTGATGACACTATTGTAATAGATTTTGATATTATAGATTTTTTTGATAGTGGTAAATTTTTAGAAGTAGCACAAAAATATCATTGTGTTACACCGCAATTTTTACCTTTATTAAAAGTATTTGAAGACATCGATGGGCCTATTTTAGAAACATCTAGTGCACCAAATGTATCAATGGATATTGGCAATAACAATGGTTTGTTCATAGATAGATTGCACTCGAAATATTTAACATATAGACACGCACTAGACTTGCGTAATGACGGCAGTATATTTAATTTTTTTAGAAGCCATGTGTATATAGATAAATTGTCAACAAAGTATTTTACACAATTAAATAAACTATATGGCCGAGATGTAAGTAGAGGTTCTACCTTCCAAGATAGTACTACCAGTGTAATGTGGCAGGAAGAAGAATGCAATATCAAAGAATATCTTTATAAAAATATATTTAAATGTGTTGGAAAAAAGTCTGTCAAATTTACAGGTTTCGAGGCACTGAAAATATGGTATGCAGATAAATATATAGGTAACGATCCTTATCTGCAAGTGTTTGATAAGCATTTTAGGAAACCATTACTTAAACGTAATGTGGACATGTTTAAGGATTTACCAATAATTAATATTTTGAAGGGATAATAAAATGGCTGTTAAATCATATATAGTATCATTCGAACATCAGTACATAGACGGAGATTCGGCAAACTTTAATAAAAGTGCTACAGAATCTGCATTAACAGGAGCAGGTGCTACAATAGATGCAAATTTTGATCATTCTGTCGTTGGAATGTATAAGATTGATATAGAAGAATCAAGCATAGGCGATATTACGTCTTTAGCAAATTACGTTGCATCAGAGAATGTAACCGACCAAGCAGATGCCACATTGCTAATTAGTGAAGACACTAGCGAATGGCACAAACAAAGATTAGTAACAAGAAACTTACCACTAAGAACAACATATGACCCTGTGTACACAGGTGCTGGTAGTACAGTATACTTAATGGATAGTGGTGTAGATACAGGACACCCAGAGTTTTCAGGCAAATCTTTTGAACCTGTATTTTCAGTAACAGCAAGTCCAAACAGTTTTGCAGAATTTATCGAAGGCGGAAAGGTAGCAACAGATTACGATACAACAGACAGACACGGTCATGGAACAGCGATGGCTAGTTTGATCAATGGTGCTACATACGGTGTAGCCGGTGGCGCCTCAATAGGTATTGTAAAAATATCAGACTCATCAGTTGACAGTGGAGCAATAAAATTAGAAAATGTACTAAATTCCTTCAAAGCGATTGCTTTCCACGATGTACTTGCAGATGATACTAGTGATGGTAACAGACGTGGTGCTTCAACAGTATGTATGGCATGGAGTTTTTCAAAATCACAAGTACTAGACAGATATGTATCATGGATGCACAATAGACAAGGTTTCTTAATGGTTGCCGCGGCAGGTAACAACGGTGGAGATGTTGATAATTTTTCACCAGCAGGTATCAATGATATTTTAACAGTAGGTGCTAGTGACAGTTCAGATAACGTACCAGCATTTTCAAATGATGCAGGAACAGTAGTTGAACAAGGTTCAGGACTACAAACAAATGGTGGTGAAGAAGTTGACGTATTTGCTCCAGGTGTTGGTGTAAACTATGCAGATATTAGTAATAGAGTCGAAGTAGGAAACTACACAGGTGTTACAGGAGATGATCTTAAGGCAAACGGTAACGGTACAAGTATTTCATGTGCCATAGTTGCAGGAATAGGTGCAATGGTGTCTCAAAGATATGACAGTGGTAAAGCAACTGCAGATGCACTAAAAGAATTAATTATTGAACAATCACTAACCGGATTGCTTTTCCAAGATCCAGGATTATATAGTTCAACACCAAATAATATTGTGTTTGTAGAAAACGAATACTATGCAACAGTATGGAACACAGCCGCTGGTAACTTAGGAGACTTCCTACTATCAGGAGCAGGCGACATTGATATTAGTTTAAATGTTGCTAATACTGTAACAGATATTGCAAGTTCAGACTTTGCCGCACTACCACCAGCATTGACTTTAAGTGGTAATGCATCAGCAGGTTGGAACATTACTGCAAATACAAGTGTTACAGGCGGAATGAGTAATACAACAATTTATAACTTTATTTTAACAGCAACTAAAAGCGATAATACCAAATATAACAGACACTTCTCAGTAAGTTTATTTGGTGGCAGTGAAGTTTCAGAAGATGAAAGAAACTTAGGTTCTGAAACATATTTTGTTAACGACGGTGGAACACTAAGTGAAGTTGTTTATGGTTCAGGACAATACTCGTTAGGAAATGATAAACAAGGTTTTGAAAGTTTAAAATAAACTTTTACTTACTAAAAAGTAGGCTGGGAACAGCCTATTTTTTTGACTGTACAAAATAAATACTACTGTGGAAACAACCAATATTACATTTGAAACTATTTGTCATGTATGGCAAAAACATTTATGGCAAAATAGAGTAAGTCCAATAGAAACTCATAGTGCAATGACTTGGCCTTATGACGGCAATCCACTAGAATTTGATATGGATATATTTAATTACGACCCATCATTTTTTGGTGTAATTACAAATGGCAGAATTGTTGGTGTAAACAGCGGCCACAGAACAAAAGACAATATTTATAGAAGCAGAGGAATTTGGGTTGATCTTGATGTTAGAAAAAAGGGTGTTGCTCAATTACTATTTAATGCTACAGAAAAACAAGCAATCAAAGAAGGTTGCAATATGATATGGAGCATACCTCGTAAAAGTGCCTTACCGGCATATACTAAATTTGGTTTTGAAACTATAGGTAATTATGTTGATGAAGGTATGGAATTTGGACCTAACATATATGTAACCAAGGAACTAAATGTATCCAACTAAAGTACATGGACCTAGACCAGAAGTACTGTCGAAAGATATTACTATACAATGGAGTATGGGCAATAGTTGTAACTTTGAATGCGAATACTGTCCTACACAATTACATGATGGCAGTTTAGGTTGGCACGACACAAACAAATATGTTCACATAATAGAAAAAATTTGTCAACATTACCAACAGCAAGATAAAGTAGTAAACTTTGAATTTATTGGTGGTGAAGTTACAGTAATACCAGGCTTTATAGAAATATTAGAAAAAGTAAGAGAATACAACGGACATAATATAATTTTTACTAATGGTAGCAGAACAGTTAATTGGTGGAGCAAAGCAAAACATTTAATTGACGATTTAGTAATCAGTTACCACCCACAATCCATGGACGAAGATTCTCTTATAGAAATTGCAGAAGAAATAAAAGACTCTGTATATACAAGTTATCAACTAGCAGGTGTAAAAGATTACTTACCAAGACTAGAACTGTTAGCAGAGCGTCTTAGAACAGTATATAACCATAGTACAGTACAAGACTATTGGGGTGTGAATATTGCAATCAAAACTATGTATAAAAAACTGTTAGGTCCTGGTGCTAAACAAGATACATTTTATGACTATGACGGCAATGACTGGCGTATATTAAATTTACCCACATGGAAAGAAAACCCAGACTCTCCGCCACCGCCTCCACCAGATCCAAATACTCCGCCACCACCAGAGCCACATCCAAGTAGATTTTTATTTACATATCAAACACCTGAAGAAACAAATTACTACAATGCAGATCAAATTATGGATCAAGGCCTTAACAAGTTCCAAGGCATGATGTGTCATATCGGTGAAAGAGGATTTAATATTGACATGCGTGGTAATATTGTTAGCAGTTGGTGTGGTGCTAAAACATATGGCAATGTATTTGATTCAGAGTTCGAATTGCCAACACCTGAGGGAGTAGTTTGTCCACATGAACATTGTAATAATCCCAAAGATATCCAGATACTCAAAACGGCCTAAAACCCCTACTGAATCTATATCATAATATAAATAGACTGTATAAGAGAATATAAATTACTTTTATATTATTTTTGCCCACATTCAAGATAAAATTTTAATAACATGCTAGGTTGTATGTTGTAATATCCTATTTATGGGCATATACAACAGACAAAGATGGAAGACTTAAGAGACAAAGCAGAATTATTTACACTAGCATCAATATTTTTTATAAGTATTCTTGCCCTAACACCAGCAACATGAAATATGCTTTATGTTACATGATGTTACTGTTCGCCGCACAAACTGATAACATAGCAGGCATTTTACGTGGATTACGAGATGTCAATAATTCACCTTATTATTTGGAACCTAAGAATGACCACTAACCGTCTTTTAAAAACAATTTACAAATACTGGATAGCACCATGGACACCAATACCTTACAAATAAAAAACGCAACACCCGAAGAAGTCCACAACTGGCAGAATGGAGAAGATTTCTTTATGACAGGAAACTTTGACGTAATGAAAATGTTTGTTGTCATACCAGCAGTCATACAGGTTGTAGTATTTGGCATGATGTTAGCAGTAATGTATTTAAACACATTTTTCTTTTGATCAATAACGCAATTAAGGCCGTTATAGGCGTTGGTAAAAAGACTGACGGCAAATTTGAAATTAAACCTTTAGCAATTATCTGGTTTGCACTACTAGTAGCATTTTTCTTTCTAGGTACAGTAAGTTTATTATTGCTCTTGACAAGTTTGATTATTACTGTATAATAAATACAGTTATGAAAAAGAAAAAGTCAATTCCGAAAACTAGATCGCATCGTGAACTCTTTACACACGACACTCCCTACGGTCATAAAGTCCAGCAAGACAAGACAAAAACCATTCCCAGAAAGCAAAAGTATAACGACGATTTATCTAGTAAATAAGGTAAATACAAGTAACAAATTAACATAGTAAAGAAATATATGTCAAACAAAACACCTTATGAAATCCGTCTAGAACTTATCCAAGAGGCTAGACTCATTCTTCAAGCAAAAGCAAACAAACCTGAGTACATGCCAACGGCAGAAGAGGTTATTGAAGAAGCAGAAAAACTTAACAAGTTTGTATCCAAAAGACCTGAATAAGTCTTCCTTCCCTAAGTAAATACTATTAAGATAGCCACCGTAACTCAGTGGTAGAGTAACTGATTTGTAATCAGTAGGTCGTCAGTTCGAGTCTGACCGGTGGCTCCATTTTAATAAATAAATGCGACACACATATAACAGGAATACAAATGGCACGAAATAAAAAGTCCAGAAATAAAAAATACGATCCAGCAAAAGCACAAAATACCATTAAAGGTTCACAGCAGGTTGAGTCAGTAGTAAATGAAAATCTTTCGCCTCAGCAAATGGCAGAGCAGGAAACACTATTCAACTTACTAGAAAGAAAAATAGAAATCCCAGTACAAAATTTTGAAGACAAACATCTGTTTATAGCAACACCTTGTTACGGTGGTCAAGTAACAGAACCATATTTAAGAAGCATGGTTAGATTAATTTTGTTAATGAACAGATTTGGTGTTAAGTTTACATTAAGCACACTAGCAAACGAAAGTTTAATTACAAGAGGCAGAAACACACTTGTAAGTTTCTTTATGGAAAACAAAGATGCAACACACCTGATGTTTATTGATGCTGACATAGAATTTAATCCTGAAGATGTACTAAGAATGTTAGCATACGACAAACCCATTATTGTTGGTGCATATCCTAAGAAAGCACTTAACTGGGATAGTATATTACAAGCCGCAAGAACACCCGGATTAAATGAAACCCCAGAAACAATCGAAGGGCATAGTTCTAACTATGTTACTAATTTTGCATTCCAAGAAGACGAAGACGGTAATAGGATACCTTCTGTGCAAATTAAAGATAACCTAATTAAATTGCTCGATGGCGGTACAGGATTTATGACTATCAAAAAAGAAGTCATACAGGAGATGTTTGATAAATTACCTGAAACAAAATACAACAATGATTTAAACATTGATAATAAGTTTGAGCCTTTTATGTACGCATTATTTGATTGTATTATTGACCCAGAAACTAGAAGATATCTATCTGAGGACTATACATTCTGCAGACGTTGGCAGGATATGGGCGGAGACATTTGGTTAGATCCTAGAGTAAGTCTTAACCATGTTGGGCATTACACATTCAATGGTAATGTTAGAAAAATGCTTACAGGTGAAGCAAGAGTACAATCCGAATATGTGTCACCTGATGAAAGACCATTTGTTATTGGTGCATCAGATCAAGTACAAGAAGAACCACAAGAACAACCACAAAAATCCATACAGATAAGTAAAAAGAAATGAAAAAGATAAGTGTATTATTAGCAACCAGACAAAGAACAGAACTTTTAGATAAAAGTATTGATAGTTTATTATCAAACGTAAGCAACACAGACAATGTTGAGATTATGCTTGGCATCGATAACGATGATCAAGAAACATTAGACTTTGTGCAGTCAGACGACTTTCAAAATAAAATGCAAGATGAGTATAATGTAGATGTACAAGCCGTTCTTTTTGAAAGACTTGGATATAAAAATCTACATCAATACATGAATCAACTATGGAGCCAAGCAAGTGGCGAATGGCTAATGCTGTGGAATGATGACGCAATTATGCAAACTAAAGATTGGGACTTAGAAATAGGCAAGTATGATGACAAGTTTACATTATTAAAATTTAATCAAGTAAATCATAAACATCCATACGCACTTTTTCCTGTAATACCTACAGATTGGTGTAGGCTAATTGGAAACTTTAGTATGAATGCACAAAATGATGCATGGTTAAATTTAATTGCTAAACCGCTAGGAATAATCAATGACATACCTGTTGATGTATTACATGATAGATTTGATTTAACAGGTAATAATGATGATGACATATTTAGAAGTAGAGAATATGCAGAAGGTAATCCGCAAGATCCAGATGACTTAATGAGTGAAAAAAATATCAGAGTACGAGATGCAATTATACATAAAATGGCATGGTTCTGTAATAGAATTGGACAAACAGAAACAAGCGATTATTTTGATAAAGTAAAAGCAGGAGAAATAGACCCGTTTGAAGATTGGAGAAAAATTAGAGAAGAATCAGTAGGATTAGGCTCAGGTTTATAAATAGTAGCATGGCAAAGAAAGATAAAAGAAGAACTATTGTATACTTAATTCCAGAAGGCGAAACTAGGGATCATCATACTTTTCATTACACCGCAGTAAAAACAAAAGCACTTGTAATAGAAAACAGGAAATTAAAACTTAAAAAATACAATCCTGTAAAGAGAATTCATGAGTATTTTGTTGAAGCAAAACTTCCCCCTCATAGTAAATAAATAGTTGACAACTACTATAAATAGTTGTATAATAGGTTATTATGGAAGAAAAAAGACATAAAATATTTGTTTACGGCACACTAAAATCAACTGGTGTAAGAGGCCTTGATC